>Ga0207655_1000099_pt1 | contig 188494 bp, 177 predicted proteins | sample KBSM44metaG_FD_184398 | JGI IMG/M metagenome (GOLD analysis project Ga0207655, IMG submission 184398) | Miscanthus rhizosphere microbial communities from Kellogg Biological Station, Michigan, USA - KBS M4-4 metaG (SPAdes) (version 2) | ecosystem: Host-associated > Plants > Roots > Rhizosphere...
ACGGTTGTTACCGGTCACCGGACGCTTGCCAGTAACTTGGCAGACTCGGGACATGTCTATTCTCCAAAAATCAAATTAGCTCGAGCTTCGTATGGGGTATCGGCGCCTCGTCAGGCTTTACAGCCCAGTCGTCGCAGTTCTACACATCAATCTCTCAGGCTGCTAAGCAACTTGAATGATTCAGTGTCTAAGTGAACTCTCGACTGCCAGGCCCAAATGCCAAACCCGAGATTCTCAAAGGTGGCGTAGTATACGCTGCGACAGCGATATGCTCAAGTCCCGAACAGACAAAGATCCCGATGGATCGCGTAAAAGGCTGCTAAATCCAACCTCGTTCGGCAAAAGAAACATAGTCACCACGACTTATAACCAGATGATCAAGCACGCGTACATCCATGAATTGGCAACACTTTACCACCCTCTCAGTAATAAGTCTGTCAGATTTGCTAGGTTCAGCATTTCCTGACGGATGATTATGCGCAAGGATCACCGCAGCCGCATTAACTTTGATGGCTTCTCGTACAATTTCGCGAGGATGTACCTCAACATGGTTTAATGTGCCGGAAAATAGGCGGCTGTGTTTGAGCACCTTGTGTTGATTATCGAGAAAAATGACTAAAAAGATTTCACGCTCTTCGTCTGCCAACTGGCTTTGCAAAAACTCCCGCGTCATTTCAGGGCTAAGCAAAGGGTCTTCTGCCAACATCCGCAGGCTAAAGTAGCGACGCGCCAGCTCAGCTACACCCTTGAGCTGTGCGTACTTGGCGAGCCCGATGCCTTCAACCTTCCTCATCTCTTTTTCGGAGGCTGACAAGAGGCCGTACAGCGAACCAAAATGACGCAGCAGATCGTGCGAGTAAGCCATCACGCTCTTATCACGCGTTCCCGTGCGTAAAAAAAGTGCGAGCAGTTCGATATCTGATAGCGATTCGATACCATACTGTTGCATCTTTTCACGCGGCATCATCGCCTCTGAATTCTCCATTGCGGGCTCCTCCTCGTCTTCACTTTTTTTATGCTGTCACAGCCTTTGCCACGCTGCACTGTGCAGTTTTCACTCTTGCGTAGCGCCTCGCAAAGTGCCGCGCACGACCTCGCGAGGATTGTGATAAAATGCGCGGATTCTGGTGTAATCCAAACAGGAAAGAATCATGATGAGCCTGGCCGGTAAGAAAATTGTTCTTGGCGTCAGCGGCGGTATCGCGGCTTATAAAACGCCGGAACTGGTGCGTCGACTGCGTGAGCGCGGTGCAGATGTCCGCGTTGCCATGACCGACGCGGCAAAAGCCTTCATTACCCCATTAAGTCTACAGGCCGTGTCCGGTTATCCGGTCTCCGATAGCCTGCTTGATACCGCAGCAGAGGCCGCGATGGGCCACATTGAGCTGGGGAAATGGGCCGATCTCGTTATTCTGGCACCCGCCACGGCGGACCTGATCGCCCGCATTAGCGCGGGTATGGCAAACGATTTGGTCTCGACCATCTGTCTTGCCACGCCATCTCCCGTTGCCGTTGTCCCAGCAATGAACCAGCAGATGTACCGCGCCGCAGCGACTCAGCACAACCTTGAGGTGCTGGCTGCCCGTAATTTGCTCATCTGGGGCCCTGACAGTGGTAGCCAAGCCTGTGGCGATGTAGGACTTGGGCGGATGCTTGATCCGTTGACGATTGTCGACATGGCGGCGGCGCATTTTTCGCCCGTCAAAGATCTGCAACATCTGAACATCATGATTACCGCAGGCCCTACCCGTGAGCCACTGGACCCGGTCCGCTACATCACCAATCACAGTTCTGGAAAAATGGGTTTTGCCATTGCTGAAGCGGCCGCTCGTCGTGGTGCGAATGTCACGCTGGTCAGCGGCCCGGTGTCGCTACCCACGCCGGCTTTTGTGCAGCGAATTGACGTGACTACCGCCGTAGAGATGAATGCCGCCGTTCAGGCAAGGGCCTGTCATCAGCAGATTTTCATTGGCTGCGCTGCCGTCGCCGATTATCGTGCAGCGGTTATTGCCGAAGAAAAAATTAAGAAACAAGACACCCAGGGCGATGAATTCACAATAAAAATGGTGAAAAACCCTGACATCGTAGCGAGCGTTGCTGCACTGAAAAATCATCGCCCGTATGTCGTAGGATTTGCCGCCGAAACGAATAATGTGGAAGAATACGCGCAGCAAAAGCGTAGCCGTAAAAATCTTGATTTGATTTGTGCCAACGATGTATCGCAATCAAATCAAGGATTTAACAGCGATAACAATGCATTACATCTTTTCTGGCAGGACGGCGAGAAGCGTTTATCGCTCGCCAGTAAGTCACTCCTGAGCCAACTATTATTGGACGAGATCGTTACCCGTTATGATGAAAAAAATCGACGTTAAGATTCTGGACTCGCGTATTGGCCAGCAGTTCCCACTGCCGACTTATGCTACCGCAGGCTCTGCTGGTCTTGACCTGCGCGCGTGCCTTGATGAAGCCGTAGAACTGGCGCCAGGCGAAACCACCTTATTACCAACAGGCCTGGCGATTCACATCGCTGACCCATCGCTGGCTGCCGTTATGCTTCCGCGTTCAGGCCTGGGTCATAAGCACGGCATCGTGCTGGGCAACCTGGTCGGGCTTATCGATTCCGATTACCAGGGCCAACTGATGGTCTCCATCTGGAACCGTGGACAAACCACTTTCACCATCGAGCCTGGTGAACGCGTTGCGCAAATGGTGTTTGTTCCTGTCGTACAGGCCGAATTCAATCTGGTCGAATCGTTTGAAGCCACCGATCGTGGCGAAGGTGGCTTCGGTCACTCCGGGCGTAAGTAACCCGCCCTAAGGCGCATCACGTCAAGCGTGTGCGCCGGCTTTTTACGCATCTCACGGCGTCATAAATGCAAAAAGAACACAACAAAACAGGGTTGTGGTCACCGTGCGGGTGCTCGCCTGACAAGTATGTATTTTCAGGGGTATTTTAGAACATGGCAGAAAAGCAAACTGCGAAAAGGAATCGTCGCGAGGAAATACTTCAATCCCTGGCGTTGATGCTGGAATCCAGCGACGGCAGTCAACGTATCACGACCGCGAAACTGGCCGCTTCTGTGGGTGTTTCCGAAGCAGCACTGTACCGACATTTCCCGAGCAAGACCCGCATGTTCGATAGCCTTATCGAGTTTATCGAAGATAGCCTGATTACCCGTATCAACCTCATCCTCAAGGACGAGAAGGACACCACCGCGCGTCTGCGTTTGATTGTGTTGCTTATCCTGGGCTTTGGTGAGCGTAATCCTGGTCTGACTCGCATCCTGACCGGCCACGCACTAATGTTTGAACAAGATCGCCTGCAGGGCCGCATTAACCAGCTTTTTGAACGCATTGAAGCCCAGCTGCGACAGGTGCTCCGCGAGCGGAAAATGCGTGAAGGGGAAGGTTACGAAACGGATGAGACGATACTGGCAAGCCAGCTGTTAGCATTTTGCGAAGGGATGCTGTCACGTTTTGTTCGCAGCGAATTCAAATACAATCCAACGGATGATTTTGAGGCCCGCTGGCCACTGATTCTTGCCCAGCTACAGTAATCTGGTAAACAGCCCGGTTTTCACCGGGCTATTTTTTAGACGCCGTACGCTTCGCGGTAAGCGCGTACTGAGGCCAGATGCTCAGCCATCTCCGGTTTTTCTTCCAGATACGCAATCAAATCTTTCAACGTAATGATTGAAATCACCTCGCAGCCGTAATCACGTTCCACTTCCTGAATCGCAGATATTTCGCCACGACCACGTTCCTGACGATCAAGCGAGATCAGTACACCCGCTAGTTTCGCCCCATTCGCCTGGATGATTTCCATCGACTCACGAATCGCAGTACCAGCGGTGATCACGTCATCCACCAGCATCACGCGGCCGGTCAACGCACTGCCGACCAGATTGCCACCTTCGCCGTGGTCTTTCGCCTCTTTACGGTTAAAGCAGTACGGATAATCACGGTCGTGATGCTCAGCCAGCGCCACCGCCGTGGTCGTCGCAATAGGAATGCCTTTGTATGCGGGGCCAAACAACAGATCGAAATCGATACCGGAATCCACCAGCGCTTCGGCATAAAAACGGCCTAACAGTGCCAGATCGCGCCCGGTATTAAACAGCCCGGCGTTGAAGAAATAGGGGCTTTTGCGCCCGGATTTCAGCGTAAATTCGCCAAACTTAAGTACCTGCTTGCTAAGCGCAAACTCAATAAACTGGCGCTGATACGGTTTCATGGATTCGCTCCTCATTTCACTTTATTACGGACAAAAAAAAGGGCGACAACGTCGCCCTAAAAATCAATTTTCTAACGCCGCTTTCTGCGTCGTGACAATAGATTCGATTCCCCCTCTGGCTAATGCCAGCAAGGTGAGTAACTCTTCGTGGGTGAACGGTTCGCCTTCAGCCGTGCCCTGAACTTCAATGATACGACCGTCTTCGGTCATCACCACGTTCATGTCAGTTTCTGCAGCTGAATCTTCCACGTATTCCAGGTCACACAGCGCTTCGCCGTTCACGATACCAACGGAAACCGCTGCCACCATACCTTTCATCGGGTTCGTTTTCAGCTTGCCTGCGGCAACCAGTTTGCCCAACGCATCGGCCAACGCCACACAAGCACCGGTAATAGATGCAGTTCGAGTACCACCGTCGGCCTGGATAACATCGCAGTCCAGCGTGATGGTAAACTCACCCAGTGCTTTCAGGTCAACCGCTGCTCGCAACGCGCGCGCGATCAGACGCTGAATTTCCATGGTACGACCGCCCTGCTTACCCTTTGCCGCTTCACGAGCGTTACGCGTATGGGTCGCGCGTGGCAGCATGCCGTATTCGGCGGTGATCCAGCCCTGGCCCTGACCTTTCAGGAAACGCGGTACACCTTCATCGATAGAAGCGGTGCATAACACTTTGGTGTCACCAAATTCGACCAGCACGGAGCCTTCAGCGTGTTTTGTATAATTACGGGTCAGGGTGACGGGACGCACCTGGTTGGCACTACGACCTGTTGGACGCATGATTAAATCTCCGGCTTGAAACGAATGTGGCTGCGCATTATACGGACTAACGGTGCTTATTCCTATCCTGATAACGCCCTGGAGGCTATAATCCCCCCATCTCTCCTTTAAAAACAGGAACGTCTATGATCCGCAGCATGACCGCCTATGCCCGTCGCGAAATTAAGGGCACTTGGGGCAGCGCCGCTTGGGAACTACGCTCGGTTAACCAGCGTTATCTCGAAACCTATTTCCGTCTGCCGGAGCAATTCCGTAGCCTCGAACCGGTGGTTCGTGAACGTCTGCGTACCCGTCTGACCCGTGGGAAAGTAGAATGTACTTTGCGCTTTGAGCCTGATGCCAGTGCGCAAGGAGAGCTTATCCTCAACGAAAATCTGGCGAAGCAGCTGGTCAATGCAGCAAATTGGGTCAAAATGCAGAGCGATGAGGGTGAAATTAATCCTGTCGATATTCTGCGCTGGCCTGGCGTAATGGCGGCACAGGAACAGGATCTTGATGCTATCGCCGCAGAGATTCTGGCAGCGCTAGACGGTACGCTGGACGATTTCATCGTGGCACGCGAAACCGAAGGCCAGGCGCTAAAAGCCCTGATTGAACAGCGTCTGGAAGGCGTTAGCGGTGAAGTCACCAAAGTCCGCGCCCACATGCCGGAGATCTTACAGTGGCAGCGTGAGCGTCTGGTGGCGAAGCTTGAAGATGCGCAAGTGCAGCTGGAGAACAATCGCCTGGAACAGGAATTGGTTCTGATGGCGCAGCGCATAGACGTAGCCGAAGAACTTGACCGTCTGGAAGCGCACGTTAAAGAAACCTACAACATCCTGAAGAAGAAAGAGGCCGTTGGTCGCCGTCTGGACTTTATGATGCAGGAATTTAACCGCGAATCGAACACCCTGGCTTCAAAGTCAATCAACGCTGACGTTACAAAATCTGCCATCGAGCTAAAAGTACTGATTGAGCAAATGCGCGAACAAATTCAAAATATCGAATAAATTCAAAGCAATATAAGAATATCTCATGCCCGTGATACTACGGGCATTTTTAATTCAGGTAGTTTCTTTTTCCTCGCCATCACTGCATTATTATCCGGCTCTTCAAGAAAGAGTGATTATGGAAAAAGTGATATCTCAGAGCGTTATTTCTTATTTGGAACAGACCACGCCTATTGCCCACTTTGGGAATAAGGTTATCTGTTTTCGCGCCCCGATATTACTCTAATAATTTCTTAAGAATTGGTAGCTAAACTGGCCGCCTTACGCTTCAACCTAAAAATAAGCTAAACGTATGCGATTCACTGATACTCAGACTTCTCCAGCTTTTAGCTGGAAGGCCCTTGGCTGGGCCGTATTGTATTTCTGCTTTTTTTCCACAGCGTTACAACTTGTTATCTATGCTACCGGTTACAGTGGTTCCAATGGATTAAGGGATTCAATTCTCTTTAGCCTATTGTGGCTGGTTCCAGTGTTCCTGTTCCCAAAACAAACTCGAATCATTGGCGCAATTATTGGTGTAGTGCTGTGGGCGGCTTCACTTGCTGCCATCAGCTATTTCCTTATTTATGGTCAGGAGTTCTCACAAAGCGTTTTATTTGTGATGTTTGAGACCAACACCAATGAAGCCGGGGAATTCTTAAGCCAGTATTTCAGCCTGAAGATTGTGCTGGTTGCACTGGTTTACACAGCTATCGCCATTGTCCTCTGGACGCGCCTGCGCCCAGTCTATATCCCAAAACCATGGCGCTGGCTGGTTGCATCTGCCCTGCTGTATGGGTTGGTTGTGCATCCATTCGCCAGAGGCGTTGTTATCGGTAAACCGGCAGGCGATGTTCTGGACGGCCTTTCTTCACGTGCAGCGCCTGCGGCACCATGGCAGTTTGTCACCGGCTATTACCAATATCATCGCCAACTGGACAGCCTGACCAAACTCTTAAATGACAACCACGCCTTGCCACCGCTGGCAGACTTGAAAGATAGCACCGGAAACGCTCCGCGTACGTTAGTGCTGGTCATCGGTGAGTCAACACCGCGTGGTCGTATGAGTCTTTACGGATACCCGCGCGAAACCACGCCTGAACTGGATGCGCTGCACAAAACGGATTCAAACTTCACCGTCTTCAATGACGTAGTGACCTCGCGCCCTTACACCATTGAGATCCTGCAGCAGGCGCTGACTTTCGCCAATGAAAAGAATCCCAATCTGTATCTGACCAAACCTTCGCTGATGAACCTGATGAAGCAGGCGGGTTACAAAACCTTCTGGATAACCAACCAGCAGACGATGACCAAACGTAACACCATGCTGACGGTATTCTCTCGACAAACCGATCAGCAGTTCTATATGAATCAGCAGCGCACGCAAAGCGCCCGTGAATATGATTCAAATGTTCTCGCACCGTTTAAGCAAGTTCTGGCAGACCCGGCAGAGAAGAAATTTATTATCGTCCACCTTTTGGGTACGCATATTAATTACGAGTACCGCTATCCTGAAAACTGGAACAAATTCTCGGGCAATACCGATACGATGCCTGCGGGTTTAAACAAGGATGAGCAGGAAACGTATAATAATTTTGATAACGCTAACCTCTATAACGACCATGTTGTGGCAAGCCTTATCAAAGACTATAAAGCAACGGATCCTAACGGTTTCCTGCTGTACTTCTCCGATCATGGCGAAGAAGTCTATGACACTCCGCCACATCACACTCAAGGGCGTAATGAAGAAGCACCTACGCGGCACATGTACACCATTCCATTCCTGCTGTGGACCTCAGAGAAATGGCATGAAGCTCATCCACGTGACTTCTCTCAGGACGTAAACCGTAAATACAGCAGTTCCGAGCTAATCCATACCTGGTCCGATTTGGCAGGGTTAAGCTACGAGGGTTATGACCCAACCCGGGCACTGACCAGCGCTGAGTTTGTTGAAACCACCCGCTGGATTGGTAATCCGGAGAAGAAAAATGCACTGACTGATTACGATAAGCTGCCGTATGGCGAGCTAACCGGTAATCAATAACGTGCTCTACGGCCGCTTCATAACGAAGCGGCATTTTCTCTTGACTGGCATTGGCGATAATTTAGATTTATTAATCTAAAATCACATCTCATCTCTCACCTAACCCCGCTATACCGGCCAACAATCACATTAATCGAATTACTTAATCTAATCCAAACCACCTTGCCTTAGAAAATCTCAATCGTGATAAAGCGCACAACTCGCTACCCTCCTGCCATTCATCCCGGGAGCGTATATGTTACTGCACATTCTTTATCTTATCGGTATCACAGCCGAAGCCATGACCGGTGCCTTAGCGGCCGGACGTCGTCGTATGGATACCTTTGGCGTGATTATTATCGCCACTGCTACCGCTCTGGGCGGCGGCTCCGTGCGCGATATGCTGCTGGGTCACTATCCATTAGGTTGGGTGCAGCACCCGCAATACATTATTATCGTGGTAGTTGCCGCAGTACTGACCACAATCGTTTCTCCCGTCATGCCGCATCTACGCCGCCTGTTTTTAGTGCTCGATGCCATCGGTCTTATCGTCTTCTCTATCATCGGTGCACAGATTGCGCTGGATATGGGTGAGGGCCCGGTCATCGCCATTATCGCCGCGGTGATAACCGGTGTATTTGGCGGAATATTGCGCGATATGTTCTGCAAAAGAATCCCACTGGTGTTCCAAAAAGAGCTGTACGCGGGGATCTCATTTGCCGCAGCCGTGCTCTACGTCGCCTTACAGCACTATGTCAGCAACCACGACGTGGTGGTTATCTCCACGCTACTGTTCGGTTTTACCGCACGTATGTTGGCATTAAGGCTGAAGCTGGGGCTTCCTGTGTTCCACTACCGCCACGAAACACACTAACGAAAACCACTCACACCCAACGCACGGAGATGGTCGGCCAGCACGATAACCGTTGGGTGGTGAATGAACGTCACAAGGCTGCGCGCTTTTTCTGGCCCAATGCCGGGCAAGGTTTGCCAGTGCTGTTCATCCCGCGCCTGTATCTGCTGCCAGGAGTTATCCCTAAGCGCTTTTAACGCACCAGCAGGCAACGGCAAGCCGAGGGCTTTCAACCAGAGGCGAAAGGGTTGTCGACGCGTCATGTCAAAACGATGCCAGACCTGCTCCGCCCGCGTTATCGTGATCCCCGGCACCTCCTGCAATTGTGCCTGTGTAAACTCAAGCCAGGAGAAGATATTCTCGAATGGCTGAGCCATAATCAGCGCATTCCACCCCGCTTCTCCTATCCCTTGAATATCTAACACCTGAGCTGATCCCAGCCAGTTCAGGCGGGCCAGAAATTGTTCGTGACACTCTGGCGTTCGATAGAAACAGGTGAGCGAATGATAGTGAGGTACAGGCGGCGCGGGTTTACTGCGGTCGAGCCCACGCCAGACCACGCTATCCACTCTAGGGATCCCTTGCCCTGCCAAACTGACCAACAGCTGATCGCCTGTCGTGATATCCAGATTTTCCCAGCGCTGTACAGATCCGATACTGACCCGTTGTACCTGCTTATCGTCAAGTTTGATTGGCACAAGTTCTGCCACCACCGCAATTTTACCGGTGCGTCCGATGGTAAAACGAAGACCGCTCACTTCAGCTATCTGCGAAACCGGCTGATATTTCCAGGCCGCTACCCATGTGCCCTGGGCGGGTAACCAGTGCGCTCCAGCAGACTCTTTTGCCGCGCGGATAATCACACCATCCGTCGCAAAAGGCAGTGGGGAAGTGAACCAACGCTCGCGCCAGTCAGCCACCTCCTGGATTCGCGAAACGGGATGAGAGTAATGTGATACCTGTTCAAAACCCGATGCCGACAGCAACTTCAGGCGCTCACGCATATCGACTGGCCCATCCGGCCACGCCCAGATAAACAGTGACAACGAAGATAAACTCTGGCTTTCCCCCTGGCGCATGAGCATACCGGCAACCTTCGAGCGGGCATTCATCCCTCCCATTTGTTGCTGTACATGCTTGTCGGCTTGCAGGTAAACCTCCCCTTGCAGAACGCTATTCGCTAATAAACCTTCCACTTTCTGCGGTAGCGACGGGATATGCCGGGCTTTCGCCGTCCAGTCTTCCCCAATCAACCCATTACCCCGACTAATCATCTGCTGCAAACGCCCCTGCCGGTAAACCAGAGTGACCGCCACACCGTCCACCTTCGGTTGCACCCACAGATCGCTTTTCTCTTTCATCCACCGCTCAACAGACCGTGCATCTGCCAGCTTTCGAACGCCAGTATGGGCAACAGGATGTTTCACCGCATCTCGCAGCGGCGGTAAGCTTGTGGTTTCGACTGAAGCCACGCCAAAACAGTGCTGCCAAAGCCCTAGCCGTGCAGAGAGCTGGTCATAGACCGCATCACTAACCTCGCTTGCGCCTTCATGCCAGTAGGCTTCGTTCCACTTTGCTATCTGGCCCTGTAACTGCGTAATTTCCTGCCCGGCTCGCGCAGGTGACCAAACCGGGCAGGTCGCCTGTACATGCATGGCGAAAAATATCCCTATACCGACTAACCATCGCCTCATCATTATCCTCCCTCAGATGCGGATAACCGTTTGTAACGCAACCGTGACGGCGGCACGAGGGACAAGAAATCATTTCCCGAGCAGGCTTCAGAGAAAAAGAGTTTGTTGCAGCAACATGCAGAGATTTCAGGAAAACTGCTCGCAAAATAAAATAAACTGGCGCAAAAAGTGTGACAAAGGCTACGTCCCGTAGCGGCGCCGTGTATAATAGGCTCGTATGTACGTTCTCTTTCGATAATCACATACAAAAAGACACTCATGGCTCAAGGCACGCTCTATATTGTTTCCGCCCCTAGTGGCGCGGGTAAATCCAGCCTGATTCAGGCTTTATTGAAAACCCAACCGTTGTACGACTCCCAGGTATCTGTTTCACATACCACGCGCGAGCCGCGTCCGGGGGAAGTGCATGGCGAACATTATTTCTTTGTGAATCACGACGAATTCCGCACGATGATTGGCGAAGAGGCATTTCTTGAGCACGCTGAAGTCTTCGGTAACTATTACGGCACCTCACGTAAAGCAATTGAGCAGGTACTGGCAACCGGCGTTGATGTCTTTCTCGATATCGACTGGCAGGGTGCACAGCAAATCCGTAAAAGTATGCCGGGCGCGCGCAGTATCTTTATTTTGCCGCCGTCCAAAATTGAACTGGATCGCCGCCTTCGCGGGCGCGGCCAGGACAGCGAAGAGGTGATCGCAAAACGTATGGCTCAGGCAGTTGCAGAAATGAGTCATTACGCGGAATATGATTACCTTATCGTTAACGATGATTTTGATACCGCACTGGGCGATCTGAAAACGATCATCCGCGCTGAACGTCTGCGCATGAGCCGCCAAAAGCAGCGACATGACGCTTTAATCAGCAAATTATTGGCAGACTGAACCCACTTTCAGTATCATGCCCAGTCATTTCTTCACCTGTGGAGCATTAAAGTATGGCACGCGTAACTGTTCAGGACGCTGTAGAGAAAATTGGTAACCGTTTTGACCTGGTTCTGGTCGCCGCGCGTCGCGCTCGTCAGATGCAGACTGGCGGTAAAGATCCATTGGTACCGGAAGAAAACGATAAAACCACCGTTATCGCACTGCGCGAAATCGAAGAAGGTCTGATCAACAACCAGATCCTCGACGTACGTGAGCGCCAGGAACAACAAGAGCAGGAAGCCGCTGAATTACAAGCCGTTACCGCTATTGCTGAAGGTCGTCGTTAAACATAAGCGGGTCGCCCTTGTATCTGTTTGAGAGCCTGAATCAGCTGATTCAAAATTACCTGCCGGAAGACCAGATTAAGCGTCTGCGGCAGGCCTATCTCGTTGCACGTGATGCTCACGAGGGGCAAGCACGTTCAAGCGGTGAACCCTATATCACGCACCCAGTTGCGGTAGCCTGTATTCTGGCCGAGATGAAACTCGACCATGAAACGTTGATGGCTGCCCTATTGCATGACGTGATTGAAGATACCCCTGCCACCTACCAGGATATGGAGCAGCTCTTTGGCAAAAGCGTTGCTGAGCTGGTAGAGGGGGTGTCAAAACTTGATAAACTCAAGTTCCGCGATAAGAAAGAGGCGCAGGCCGAAAACTTTCGCAAAATGATTATGGCGATGGTGCAAGATATCCGCGTCATCCTCATCAAGCTTGCCGACCGCACCCATAACATGCGCACGCTGGGCTCGTTACGCCCGGACAAACGTCGCCGTATCGCACGTGAAACACTCGAAATCTACAGCCCGCTGGCCCACCGTTTAGGTATCCACCACATCAAAACCGAGCTTGAAGAGCTGGGCTTTGAAGCGCTGTACCCTAACCGCTATCGCGTGATTAAAGAAGTGGTGAAAGCCGCCCGTGGTAACCGTAAGGAGATGATTCAGAAGATCCTTTCTGAAATCGAGGGGCGTTTACAGGAAGCAGGAATTCCGTGTCGCGTCAGCGGTCGCGAAAAGCATTTGTACTCTATTTACTGCAAAATGGTGCTCAAAGAGCAGCGTTTTCACTCGATCATGGATATCTACGCTTTCCGCGTGATCGTCCACGACCTCGACACCTGCTATCGCGTTCTGGGGCAGATGCACAGCCTGTATAAACCGCGTCCGGGTCGGGTAAAAGACTATATCGCCATCCCTAAGGCGAACGGATATCAATCCCTGCATACATCCATGATTGGGCCGCACGGCGTCCCGGTCGAAGTCCAGATCCGTACCGAAGACATGGATCAGATGGCAGAGATGGGTGTGGCTGCACATTGGGCCTATAAAGAACACGGCGGCGAAAGCAGCACGACCGCGCAAATCCGCGCCCAGCGCTGGATGCAAAGCCTGCTTGAGTTACAGCAGAGTGCCGGTAGCTCGTTTGAATTTATTGAAAGCGTAAAATCCGATCTCTTCCCGGACGAGATTTACGTTTTCACCCCGGAAGGCCGCATTGTCGAGCTGCCCGCAGGGGCTACACCAGTAGACTTTGCTTACGCCGTGCATACCGATATCGGCCATGCCTGCGTCGGCGCTCGCGTCGACCGTCAGCCCTACCCGCTGTCACAGCCGCTTTCCAGTGGTCAGACGGTTGAAATCATTACCGCACCGGGCGCACGCCCGAATGCCGCATGGCTCAATTTTGTCGTCAGCTCGAAAGCGCGAGCCAAAATTCGCCAGATGCTGAAAAACCTTAAGCGCGACGATTCCGTTAGCCTGGGCCGCCGCCTGCTGAATCACGCGCTGGGTGGTAGCCGCAAGCTGGCGGAAATTTCGCCTGAGCATATCCAGCGCGAGCTGGAGCGCATGCGTCTTGCGACCCTGGATGACCTGCTGGCGGAAATCGGCCTCGGCAACGCCATGAGCGTTGTGGTCGCCAAAAACCTTCAGCAGGGCGAAGCCACACCGCTGGCTCCTGGCGCCACCGGACTTACCCACCTGCCGATTAAAGGCGCAGATGGCGTACTGATCACCTTCGCGAAATGCTGTCGTCCGATTCCCGGTGACCCAATCATCGCCCACGTCAGCCCAGGTAAAGGGCTGGTTATCCACCATGAATCCTGCCGCAACATACGCGGTTATCAGAAAGAACCTGAGAAATTCATGGCGGTAGAGTGGGACAAAGAGACGGCGCAGGAATTTATCACCGAAATTAAGGTTGATATGTTCAACCATCAGGGAGCATTGGCTAACCTGACGGCAGCGATCAACACCGCGGCGTCCAATATTCAAAGCCTGAATACGGAAGAAAAAGATGGCCGCGTTTATAGCGCCTTTATCCGCCTGACCGCACGCGATCGTGTACATCTGGCGAACATCATGCGCAAAATCCGCGTGATGCCGGACGTTATTAAAGTCACACGTAATAGAAATTAGCTCTTACACAAAATCATTCGAATTGCATCAAGGCGGCAAGCGAATGAATCCCCAGGAGCGTACAGAAGTACGTGACTGGGGTGAGTGAGTGCAGACAACGCCGAGGCAGTTCGAAGGATTAAGTGCAATGAACTCAAACCGTTATGCGCGTATTTGTGAAATGCTCGCCAGACGCCAGCCCGATCTGACGGTCTGCATGGAGCAAGTCCACAAACCTCATAATGTCTCGGCTATAGTGCGTACCGCCGACGCCGTTGGCGTACATGAAGTTCATGCCGTCTGGCCGAGCAGCCGGATGCGCACGATGGCCTCGGCAGCAGCAGGTAGTAACAGTTGGGTGCAGGTGAAAACCCATCCGACAATTAGCGACGCCGTTAGCCATTTGAAGGGCCGGGGCATGCAAATACTGGCAACCCATCTCTCTGATAAATCTGTTGATTTTCGCGAAATAGATTATACCCGCCCGACCTGTATTTTAATGGGTCAGGAAAAAACCGGGATCACTCAGGAAGCGTTAGACCTCGCGGATCAAGACATCATCATCCCAATGATTGGCATGGTGCAGTCATTGAACGTTTCCGTTGCCTCTGCCCTCATCCTGTACGAAGCACAGCGCCAGCGGCAAAACGCGGGCATGTATCATCGTGATAACAGCATGCTGCCCGATGACGAACAACAGCGCCTGCTCTTTGAAGGCGGTTATCCGGTGTTGGCGAACGTTGCCAAACGAAAAAATCTGCCATACCCTCGCATTAACGAGCAGGGCGAAATAGAAGCCGACACCTCATGGTGGGCAACCATGCAGGCCAAGGGGTAATAAACCATGCAAAGCCGTCTGCTGGATGCCGTACCGCTCAGCACACTGACCGGCGTCGGTGCCGCGCAAAGTAATCGGCTCGCGAAGATTGGTCTACATACCGTACAGGACCTGCTCCTGCACCTGCCGCTGCGTTATGAAGATCGTACCCAACTCTATCCAATCGGTGAACTGCTTCCCGGCGTGTATGCCACCGTTGAAGGCGAAGTCCTGAACAGCACCATCACCTTCGGCGGACGCCGGATGATGACCTGCCAGATAAGCGACGGCTCCGGCATCCTGACGATGCGCTTTTTCAACTTCAACGCCGCCATGAAAAACAGCCTCGCCACCGGACGACGCGTGTTGGCCTACGGCGAAGCGAAACGCGGCAAATTCGGCGCGGAGATGATCCATCCGGAATACCGTGTACAAGGCGATCTCAGCACCCCGGATTTGCAGGAAACCTTAACGCCGGTCTACCCCACGACCGAAGGCATCAAGCAAGCGACGCTACGTAAATTAACCGATCAGGCGCTGGATCTGCTGGATACCTGCGCCATCAGCGAACTGCTGCCTCCCGAGCTGGCACAAGGCATGATGAGTCTGCCGGAAGCGCTGCGCACACTGCATCGTCCACCGCCATCACTCCAGCTCGCCGATTTAGAAACCGGCAAGCATCCGGCACAGCAGCGGTTAATTCTGGAAGAGTTACTGGCCCATAACCTGAGCATGCTGGCACTCCGTGCGGGCGCCCAGCGCTTCCATGCTCAACCGCTTGGCAGCAATGATACGCTGAAAGAAAAGCTGCTGGCAGCGCTGCCGTTTAAACCGACCGGTGCACAGGCGCGGGTCACCGCAGAAATAGAACACGACATGGCGCTGGATGTGCCGATGATGCGCCTGGTACAAGGCGACGTGGGTTCTGGCAAAACGCTGGTTGCCGCGCTGGCTGCGCTACGCGCTATCGCGCATGGCAGACAGGTGGCGTTAATGGCGCCGACCGAGCTGCTTGCTGAACAGCATGCCAACAACTTCCGCAGCTGGTTTGAGCCATTGGGTATTGAAGTCGGCTGGTTAGCAGGCAAGCAAAAAGGCAAAGCGCGACAGGCGCAGCAGGATGCTATTGCCAGCGGCCAGGTGCAGATGATTGTCGGCACACATGCGATATTCCAGGAGCAGGTGCAGTTCAACGGCCTGGCGCTGGTGATTATCGACGAACAACACCGCTTTGGTGTCCACCAGCGCCTGGCGCTGTGGGAAAAAGGTCAGCAACAGGGTTTTCATCCGCATCAGTTGATCATGACCGCAACGCCGATTCCGCGCACCCTGGCGATGACCGCCTACGCCGACCTTGATACGTCGGTTATCGATGAGCTACCGCCGGGCAGGACACCCGTCACGACCGTTGCCATTCCCGACACTCGCCGCCCGGATATCATCAACCGCGTGCGCAATGCTTGTACTACCGAAGGACGTCAGGCTTATTGGGTTTGTACGCTAATCGAAGAGTCCGACCTGCTGGAAGCTCAGGCGGCAGAAGCCACCTGGGAAGAACTCAAACTGGCGCTGCCGGAGCTCAATGTCGGCCTGGTACACGGGCGAATGAAGTCCGCGGAGAAACAGGCGGTGATGCAGGCCTTTAAACAGGGTGAACTGCATCTGCTGATCGCCACCACGGTCATTGAAGTCGGCGTCGACGTGCCCAATTCCAGTTTGATGATTATTGAAAACCCCGAGCGATTGGGGCTGGCACAGCTGCACCAGCTCAGAGGCCGCGTAGGCCGTGGCGCGGTGGCCTCACATTGCGTGCTGCTCTACAAATCGCCGCTCTCCAAAACTGCACAGATGCGCCTGCAGGTACTGCGGGACAGTAACGACGGTTTCGTCATTGCGCAAAAAGATCTCGAAATTCGTGGCCCCGGTGAACTGCTGGGAACACGTCAGACCGGCAGCGCCGAATTTAAAGTTGCCGACCTGCTGCGCGATCAGGCAATGATCCCCGAAGTTCAGCGCTTGGCACGTCATATTCACGAACGTTACCCGCAGCAAGCCAACGCTTTAATTGAGCGCTGGATGCCGGAAACCGAACGCTATTCCAACGCGTAGTAGCACCCGCAGCCCGTAAAGGGCTGTGCTAAACTTCGCACAATTTTACTTCCTGGACGAGTTTGTAATGAGAAGAGAACTGGCTATCGAATTTTCGCGCGTTACCGAAGCGGCAGCGCTGGCAGGCTATAAATGGCTTGGTCGTGGTGATAAAAACACCGCCGACGGCGCAGCCGTCAACGCCATGCGAATTATGCTTAACAAGGTCAACATTGACGGCACTATTGTCATTGGTGAAGGCGAAATCGATGAAGCGCCAATGCTCTACATCGGCGAGTCCGTGGGCACCGGTCAAGGTGATGCGGTTGATATCGCCGTCGACCCGATTGAAGGCACCCGTATGACCGCCATGGGCCAGTCTAACGCTCTGGCCGTATTGGCCGTGGGCGATAAAGGCTGCTTCCTCAACGCCCCTGACATGTATATGGAGAAACTGATTGTCGGCCCGGGCGCTAAAGGCGCTATCGACCTGAACAAACCGCTGGAAGAGAACCTGCGCAACATCGCTCGTACGCTGGACAAACCGCTTGGTGAGTTGACGGTCACCATTCTCGCCAAGCCGCGTCACGACGGAGTGATTGCTGAGCTACAAAAACTGGGCGTGCGCGTGTTTGCCATTCCCGACGGCGATGTGGCGGCTTCTATTCTAAGCTGCATGCCAGACAGCGAAGTTGACGTGATGTACGGCATTGGCGGTGCGCCGGAAGGTGTAATTTCAGCAGCCGTTATCCGTGCTCTGGACGGTGATATGCACGGTCGATTACTGGCTCGTCATGATGTTAAAGGCGATAGCGAAGAGAACCGCCGCATTGGTGAAAGCGAGCTCGCTCGCTGCAAAGAGATGGGCATCGAAGCTGGCGTTGTGCTGACTCTCGACGATATGGCGCGTAGCGATAACGTCATTTTCTCCGCCACCGGTATCACCAAAGGCGACCTGCTGGATGGCATCACCCGCAAGGGCAATATCGCCACCACTGAAACGCTGCTGATCCGCGGTAAATCACGCACCATTCGCCGTATTCAGTCGATTCACTACCTGGATCGCAAAGACACTGAAATCCAGCGTCACATTCTGTAATTCATTTGATCAATCGAGCTTTCCAGCCTTTTCGGGCTGGAAATCTTCTGCCGTCACGGTGAAGATAAGATAACGCGAATGAGAGGAGATACGCCATGGCAGACTGGGTAACAGGAAAAGTTGTAAAAGTACAAAACTGGACCGATGCTCTGTTTAGCCTCACCGTCCACGCACCGGTTAATCCGTTCACCGCAGGCCAGTTTGCTAAGCTGGGACTGGATATCGACGGCGAACGTGTGCAGCGCGCCTACTCTTACGTTAACGCCCCCAGCAACCCCGATCTTGAGTTCTATCTGGTGACCGTTCCTGAAGGCAAGCTTAGCCCGCGACTGGCGGCGCTACAACCGGGTGATGACGTACAAATTGTCAGCGAAGCCGCCGGCTTCTTTGTGCTGGATGAAGTGCCTGATTGCGAGACGCTATGGATGGTGGCGACCGGCACCGCGATTGGCCCATATCTGTCGATTCTGGAAGAAGGCAAAGACCTCGAGCGCTTTAAAAATCTGGTATTGGTTCATGCTGCGCGCTATGCGGCGGATTTAAGCTATCTACCACAGATGCAGGCGCTGGCTGAGCGTTATGCCGATAAGTTGCGAATTCATACGGTGGTCAGTCGTGAAAACGTCCCAGGGATGCTTACCGGGCGCATTCCGGCGCTGATTGAAAGCGGTGCACTGGAAGCGGCTGTCGGTTTACCGATAAACGCCGAAACCAGCCACATCATGCTATGCGGTAACCCGCAGATGGTACGCGATACCCAGCAGTTACTAAAAGAGACCCGACAGATGACCAAACATTTACGTCGTCGGCCGGGCCATATGACTGCTGAACACTACTGGTGATCGGCGCGGTACTTCACGGCCTGGGTATCTTTACCGTACTTATTTTCACCCTGGGTGCCGACAAACGCGCCCAGGTCGATAAGCATCATCACGATAATCAGCGTTGGGATAAAACGTCCAACGCCCCACTGCCAGACGCCGGGCAGCATCGACCAGTTTCCTGCTAGTAGCATCCACGCCAGCACCATCAACAGCGCCCACAGGCCCGATTTCCCGCGATCGTGTAGACGCTTAATCGTGACCGAAGCCGTCGGCCACAACAGGCAAACCAACATAAATGCCGCCGTTTGTAGATCGATAAGGCCACCGCCCGCGAGGCTAAACAGCGCCACCATCGTGACGGCCCAGAGGCCAATCCAAATCCAGAAATCACGGCGCCCAATACGCCCTTTGATGGAAAATAACCATTGCTGTAGAGTCATGTACCTTTTCCTATTCTCGTCATGATCGTAGTTTACCCTGGAGCGGGCACATTTTGACAAGCGCGTCGGTTCCCGTTTTAATCGTCATCTGCAAAGAGGAGAACGATTGGCATGAATAAATGGATAACGCTGTGTCTGGTCGGGCTTATCACGCTCTTTACCGGTCAGTCTGCGCTGTCGGCACAAACGTCTACAGCCGTTGCCCCGTACCTGTTGCCAGGCGCCCCGGCATTCGATCTCTCCATCAGCCAGTTTCGTGAGAAATTCAATACCGACAACCCAACCCTGCCGCTGGGTGAGTTCCGCTCAATCACCTCCAGCCGCGATCAGATGAATATTACCCGTGCCGCCAGCAAAATTAATGAGAACCTGTACGCCTCAACGGCGCTTGAGCGCGGCACGCTGAAAATCAAATCTATCCAGATAACCTGGTTACCCATTCAGGGGCCAGAGCAGAAGGCGGCGAAGAATAAAGCGCAGGAGTATATGAGCGCCTTAATGCGCGCGGTACTTCCGACGCTAACCAAACCGCAAAGCCTGCAAAAACTGCAAAAACTTCTCGCCCAGGGAAAAGGTAAACATTACTTTACCAGCACCGAGGGTGCCGTCCGCTATGTTGTCGCAGATAATGGCGAAAAAGGACTGACCTTCGCCGTTGAACCGATTAAGCTGGCGCTATCTGAAAATCTTGAAGGGGAGAATAAATGATAAAAAGCAAAGCCTTCATGCCTTTCAATCTCTATACTGATTCACAGACCATGCTGCCCTAACGGGTAGCCATATTCCTTAATTCGCTAACAAGCGTGGAGAATCGAAATGCGACATCCTTTAGTGATGGGTAACTGGAAACTGAACGGCAGCCGCCACATGGTACACGAACTGGTTGCTAACCTGCGCACCGAGCTGGCTGGTGTTTCTGGCTGTGGCGTAGCTATCGCTCCGCCTGAAATGTACATCGATATGGCTAAACACGCAGCTGCGGGCAGCCACATCCACCTGGGCGCGCAGAACGTTGACCTGAACCTGTCCGGCGCATTCACCGGTGAAACCTCTGCTGAAATGCTCAAAGATGTTGGTGCAACCTACATCATCATCGGCCACTCAGAGCGTCGTACTTACCATAAAGAATCTGACGAGCTGATCGCGAAGAAATTTGCTGTGCTGAAAGAGCAGGGTCTGATCCCAGTACTGTGCATCGGTGAAACCGAAGCAGAAAACGAAGCGGGCAAAACTGAAGAAGTTTGCGCACGTCAGATTGACGCGGTTCTGAAAACTCAGGGCGCTGCGGCATTCGAAGGCGTTGTTATCGCTTACGAACCAGTATGGGCTATCGGTACCGGCAAATCTGCAACTCCAGCGCAGGCACAAGCAGTTCACAAATTCATCCGTGACCACATTGCTAAAGCTGACGCGAAAATCGCTGAACAGGTCATCATCCAGTACGGCGGTTCCGTGAACGCGGGCAACGCAGCTGAGCTGTTCACCCAGCCGGACATCGATGGCGCGCTGGTTGGCGGCGCATCCCTGAAAGCTGACGCTTTCGCGGTAATCGTTAAAGCGGCTGAAGCGGCTAAAAACGCGTAAGACATTCGCGCACAGCCTCCCCCGGAGTCGGCATTCGCCTCGTCCGGGCTACAGATTAATGTAGCCCGGCTTCGCTGCGCGCCGCCGGGTAAAACCGGCCTTCAGGCCGGTTTTTTTTATAATTTACCCAACGCCTGATACCAAACATAATCCAGCGGCAACAGCAACAGGTAACTCACCGCCGCCAGCGCCAGACACAGCAGCATTCCCGCCCTTGCAGGTACCTTCCCTAACGCCATCGCCACCACAATTGGCGACGCCTGATACGGCAACAACGGCGTGGAATACCCCAACACCTGAATCATAATTACGCTCAACAACGGAAAACTGGTGGCATCGGAAAAACTCTGAGCAAAGGTGGTATACAGCGCCGGTACACCATTGGCGGTCATAATAAAGTTCAGCGCACTGGTAATGCCCGTTAAGGCGAGGAAGCTGGTAAATGGCGCATCCTCACTGAGTGGCATGATATGCAGCAGCGCATTCCCCACCACCGCCCCAATCCCTGTCTGCGTAACAGTGATAGCCAGCCCCAGAATACCGGCGACGTAGATGCAGGTGCGCATATTCACGCCACTGGCAAACTCGTCACCATTAATAAATCCAACGCGCGGCAGCAACGTCACCACGGCGGCCACCAGCCCCGTCCACGCGGGCCCTATACCGTGCCAGCTTTCGCTCACCCACAAGGTCAGTACCACCGCCAGCAGCCATGCCAGGCGCTTCTCATCCCCGCTCATCGGAGGTAAGGGTTCCATCTCATGCGGTGGATGCGGTTTGCCGGGGAACATCCAGCAAATCAGTGCAATCAGCGCCGCCCCTTTCAGCCAGCCCAGCACCGGCGTGTGTAGCAACAAATAGGGGACATAGTTCAGGTGGATACCGTAAGCACCTTCCGCCGCCCCGCTCATCACCAGATTGGGAACGTTAGCCGGTAAAATGGTCGCGGATAGCTGGAAGGTGCCGAAGCCTACCGCCAGCGCCAATCCGTACCACGCACGAGTCCCGTCCTCAATCCCGGCACGCTTCGCCATCGCCGCTACAATCGGCATCAACAGCGCAATACGCCCCATATTCGACGGCATCACGAACGCCAGCGCATAACTTAGCAGGACCACACTGGCGACCATGAGTAGCCAGGAATCAGTCAGCCGTGACGACAGGGCACGGGCGGCACGGTCCGCAAGTCCCGTTTTTCGAATGGCGATGCCGAGAACAAATCCACTGAACACCAGCCAGAAAGCCGATGATGCGAAGCCGCCGAAGATCACATCCGGCGGGGCGATTTTGGCCGTCATCGCAGCGGCGAAGAACAGTAGTGCGGTAATAAATTCCGGCAGCAGCGATGTTGCCCACAGCAGGATAGTCACGCCAACGATGATAGAGGGAAGGAACAGAGGGTGAGTAAACCAGAGCGACATACCTGTCTCCTGTCGTTTTTTTCAGCAAGAATACGACGACAGGAATGACAGGTAAACGCCAGATATGGTGGGGTTATTGCAAAATTTCGCAGCGATGATCCTGAATTTCCTCGGCAGAAGCGCGGTTCAGGGCGAGAAGATTTCGCTGGGTTGCCAGCAACACCAGCGAGCCGTCACTTTGCTGTGCCAGCGCCAGGGCAAAGCTCCCCATATGATCGCGCGCTTCTGGGACCTCTTCCGCCAGCATCAGGAACGGACTGCGTTGCGCCAGCTCATTTTCAGTTACCCGGCGCGCCAGATACTCATGTCCGAGCAGACCGCCCGGCAGCGGAAGCCAGCGGCTACTAATGGCCGACATATCACCGTCTAACTGTTCACGGACGTCTTTTCGCAGGCAGGAAATATGGATGTGGAAATGATTTTGTGAGCGCCCGGTGCGGGAGTTGATGGCCAGCGACACCGCGCTGTCCGGGACTGCCGAGCCGCGTTTGTCGCTCATGATGGCGCGTCGCTGCCAGGCCTGCCAAAAGAAGTTCGGCGTGAGTGGGTCAAGTAACAGCGGGCTTTCGGTACCGTTGATACGGTAGGTGGGCATCAACAAATATTGCAGTGGCCCATTACGGTCTTTAAACAGTACGTAGCCGCCATTCGGGTTAACGTCGACGCACGGTTTAGGCGTGCGATGCAGTTGTTGATTGGGGACACATTGTTGCAACGCAGTCTGGCGCAGCGCATCCCGGCTACTGGAATGCAGCCAATACCAGCCGCCAGCACCGACCGCTATCACCAGGATTAGCAGCGTCACCAGCAAATATTTTAACTTTTTCATCGTGTTTCCCCGTTTCAAACCGAGGAGGGAGAGTAACGCAGTTTTGTGACCAACAGAACATTTGAGGCAAGAAGGGGGGATATTTTACGCTGCCTGATGGCGCTTCGCTTATCAGGCCTACGAGACGGTAGCCCGGCCAAGCGGAGCGCCGCCGGGAAAGCTCGGTGCAAAATCCCGGCGTCGCTTCGCTCGGCCGGGTTACGAGACTTAACGCTTACTGATTTCGTCGAAAGTGCCACCGTTAGAGAAGTGCTCTTTCTGCGCTTTCGTCCAGCCGCCGAATTCCTGATCAATCGTAAAGAGTTTCAGTTTCGGGAATTCATTTTCATATTTCTTCGCGACCGCAGCATCACGCGGGCGATAGTAGTTCTTCGCCGCAATTTCCTGACCTTCCGGTGAGTACAGATACTTCAGGTAGGCTTGTGCCACCGCCGTTGTGCCTTTTTTGTCAGCCACTTTGTCGACCACGGAAACGGTCGGCTCAGCAAGGATAGACTCGCTCGGGGTCACGATTTCAAACTTATCTTTACCCAGTTCATTGGTCGCCAGCAGCGCTTCGTTTTCCCAGGCAATCAGCACGTCGCCGATACCACGTTCCACGAAGGTGTTGGTTGAACCACGTGCGCCAGAGTCCAGCACTTCCACGTTTTTATACAACGCTTTCACGAAGTCCTGTGCTTTGGCCTGATCGTTGTTGTTGTGGTGCAGGGCATAGCCCCAAGCGGCCAGATAGTTCCAGCGAGCACCGCCGGAGCTTTTTGGATTCGGGGTAATAACGGAGACGCCCGGTTTAATCAGATCGTTCCAGTCATGAATTTGTTTCGGGTTGCCTTTACGCACCAGGAACACGATGGTGGAAGTGTATGGCGCGGAGTTATCCGGCAGACGCTTGATCCAGTTTTTATCAATACGACCGCGCTCGGCGATAGCATCAACATCATAAGCCAACGCCAGCGTCACCACGTCGGCATCAATACCGTTAATCACTGAAGTAGCCTGTTTGCCAGAGCCGCCGTGCGACTGACGAATCACCACGTTATCGCCGGTCTCTTTCTTCCAGTGCGCGCTGAAAGCTTTGTTATATTGCTCATACAGCTCACGCGTCGGATCGTAAGACACGTTAAGTAACTGAATATCCTTAGCCAGTACGCTGGTGGAAGCCAGCAAAAGAGTCAACCCTACGCCCCACTTGTTCATCGCCCGCTCTCTTATCTGTTGTGTTGTAATAAGGCTAGCCTGACAGAAATCGAACCGATGATTAAAGAATAAAAAAAGATTGATTATGCAGTTTTGAAATATAAGAAGCGAAAACACGGCGATGCGCGTTTGCTCGAATTCACTCAGAAGGGAAAATCAGAGGGGGAGCTTCCCCAGACCGCTAACAAAACGGCCCAGGGAGAGTTGGAATCAAACTTCTTCCATGCGGCCCAGCAGAGCCTGCAGACGATCCTGCCAACCATTCTGCTGTTCTTTCAGCTGGCCGTTTTCACGCTCCAGCTCTTCACGGTTATGCTGTGCAGCCTGAACATCCTGCTCCAGCGTATTGTTCTTTTCTTTCAGCTCTTCGATTTCCATCTGCAACAGCGTGATGGTATCAATCGCCTGCTGAACTTTTGCTTCCAGTTTCTCAAACACTTCTAATGACATCGTCCTATCTCCTGATCTTGCAAGGCGTTGATCTCGTCCCGGAACCCCGGTGACGCCTTAACCCAAATAAGCGCACGGCTTGTAGTCGATTGTATGGAGCGCCGTCGCCCCTGTCCAGCGTCAGAGCCTGTAGATTACGGTTCTCCGCCATTTTCGGCCTGGTCCTGGAGCGTTTGCGCACTTTCTCGTTAGATTGTTAACGGTTTAGCCACCCGAATGTTTCCTGCCTCACACTTTTCGTTCCGAAAACGTTCATTATTTGGCGCGAAAACGCTCATTTCTTGACGAGGCACACACATTTTGATTTCGATATTTCTCGTTTACGCTCGTTAACGATAAATTAACACTATGCCTACATGGCAACGTGAGCGTCTTAAATGCTCATGCACACAATAATCATTAATTTGTCTTCAGGATTCCGATTATGAGCCAGACATCGACCTTAAAAGGCCAGTGCATCGCAGAGTTTCTTGGTACCGGGTTACTGATATTTTTCGGCGTAGGGTGCGTTGCCGCACTGAAAGTGGCGGGCGCAAGCTTCGGCCAATGGGAAATCAGCATTATCTGGGGTCTGGGTGTGGCAATGGCCATTTACCTGACCGCTGGCGTATCCGGTGCGCACCTTAATCCAGCAGTCACCATCGCATTATGGCTGTTCGCCTGCTTCGACCGCCGCAAAGTCGTACCGTTCATTGTCGCCCAGGTTGCCGGGGCATTTTGCGCCGCTGCGCTGGTGTATGGGCTGTACTACAACCTTTTCTTCGACTTCGAACACACGCACAATATGGTACGCGGTAGTGTAGAAAGTCTTGAACTGGCTGGAATTTTCTCCACTTATCCAAACCCACATATCAATTTTGTGCAGGCCTTCGCGGTAGAAATGGTGATTACCGCTATCCTGATGGGCTTGATTCTGGCGCTGACCGATGACGGTAACGGCGTTCCACGTGGGCCGCTGGCACCGCTGCTGATTGGTCTGCTAATTGCGATTATCGGGGCGTCCATGGGGCCGCTGACCGGATTTGCGATGAACCCGGCACGTGACATCGGACCAAAAGCCTTCGCCTGGCTAGCAGGCTGGGGCGACGTCGCCTTCACCGGCGGCAAAGATATTCCTTATTTCCTGGTGCCGCTGTGTGCGCCAATCGTCGGTGCCGCGCTGGGCGCATTCAGCTATCGTAAGCTGATTGGTCGCCATCTGCCGTGTGACACCTGCGAGGTTGAAGAGCCGAAAGCGGTCTCCAGCCAAAACCAACACAATGCTTCGCTGTAATCTGACTACGGAACGCTCATTATGACTGACAAAAAATATATCGTTGCGCTCGACCAGGGCACCACCAGCTCCCGCGCCGTTGTTATGGATCATGACGCCAACATCGTCAGCGTGTCACAGCGCGAATTCGAACAAATTTATCCAAAGCCAGGCTGGGTTGAACATGACCCGATGGAAATCTGGGCCACCCAAAGCTCCACGCTAGTCGAAGTGCTGGCAAAAGCCGACATTAGCTCTGACGAGATTGCCGCTATCGGTATTACCAACCAGCGTGAAACCACGGTGGTGTGGGAGCGGGAAACCGGCAAACCGATTTACAACGCGATTGTGTGGCAGTGCCGTCGTACTGCGGATATTTGCGAAAAATTAAAACGTGACGGTATGGAAGAGTATGTGCGTGATACCACCGGACTGGTGGTTGACCCGTACTTCTCCGGCACCAAAGTAAAGTGGATCCTTGATCACGTAGAAGGTTCCCGTGAGCGCGCACGTCGTGGCGAGTTGCTGTTTGGCACCGTCGATACCTGGCTTATCTGGAAAATGACCCAGGGGCGCGTACACGTCACCGACTACACCAACGCCTCGCGTACCATGCTCTTTAACATCAACACTCTAGAGTGGGATGACAAGATGCTGGAGGTGCTGGATATCCCGCGCGCCATGCTGCCAGACGTGCGCAAGTCGTCAGAAGTATACGGCCAGACCAACATCGGTGGTAAAGGCGGTACGCGTATTCCTATCGCCGGGATTGCCGGTGACCAGCAGGCGGCGCTGTTTGGCCAGCTGTGCGTGAAAGAAGGGATGGCAAAGAACACCTACGGCACCGGCTGCTTTATGCTGATGAACACCGGTGAAAAAGCGGTGGCCTCAAGCCACGGTCTGCTGACCACCATCGCCTGTGGCCCACGTGGCGAAGTGAACTATGCGCTGGAAGGCGCGGTGTTTATGGCGGGTGCATCCATTCAGTGGCTGCGTGATGAAATGAAACTGATTAGCGATGCGTTCGATTCCGAATACTTCGCCACCAAAGTGAAAGACACAAACGGCGTTTACGTGGTGCCCGCCTTTACTGGCCTTGGCGCACCATATTGGGACCCGTATGCTCGCGGTGCAATTTTCGGCCTGACCCGTGGTGTGAACTCTAACCACATCATCCGTGCAACGCTGGAATCTATCGCCTACCAGACCCGTGACGTGCTGGAAGCAATGCAGGCTGACTCCGGTATTCGTCTGCACGCCCTGCGCGTGGACGGCGGTGCGGTAGCCAACAACTTCCTGATGCAGTTCCAGTCCGACATTCTGGGTACGCGCGTTGAGCGTCCAGAAGTGCGTGAAGTGACAGCGCTGGGTGCGGCCTATCTGGCCGGTCTGGCGGTCGGCTTCTGGCAGAATCTGGATGAGTTGCAGGAGAAAGCGGTCATTGAGCGCGAGTTCCGTCCGGGAATTGAAACCACCGAACGTAACTTCCGCTACAGCGGCTGGAAGAAAGCGGTGAAACGCGCATTAGCGTGGGAAGATCACGACGAGTAAGCGCCGAACAGGGAGGCCTGATAAGCGTAGCGCCGTCAGGCAAAAAAAATGCCGGAGATTATCTCCGGCATTTTTATTTTAACCAAACATCGGCAGCATTAAATACAGCTTAATCACCAGCGCATTGACGATATCAATAAAGAACGCCCCCACCATCGGCACCACCAGAAACGCGGTATGCGAGGGGCCGAAACGTTCGGTAATCGCCTGCATGTTGGCAATCGCCGTTGGCGTAGCGCCAAGACCAAAACCGCAGTGACCCGCTGCCAGTACCGCTGCATCGTAGTTTTTGCCCATCAAACGATAGGTCACAAAAATGGCGTACAGTGCCATGGCCACGGTCTGCACCGCGAGGATTGCCAGCATCGGCAATGCCAGATCCGCCAATTCCCATAGCTTCAGGCTCATCAGCGCCATTGCCAGGAATAATGACAAACTCACGTTGCCCAGCACCGACACCGCGCGCTCAAAGACGCGGTAAAAGCCCACCAGCGCCAGACCATTACTGAGGATTACCCCAACAAACAGTACGCAGACAAACGTTGGCAACTCCAGCACTGTCCCTATCAACAGTTGCGCAATCACCTTACCGACCGTCAGGCAGATAGCGATAAGCGCGATGGTTTCAATCAACACTAACGAGGTGATGACACGCCCAACATCCGGCTTCTCAAATGCGGTCGGCACTTCCTGGTCATCCGGCGTACCGTTTGGTGACGATGAATGCTTCACCAGATAGCGCGCCACCGGGCCGCCAATCAACCCGCCCAGCACCAGACCGAAGGTTGCGCACGCCATCGCCACTTCGGTGGCATTGGTAAAACCGTAGCGCTCGATAAACAGTTTGCTCCACGCAGCACCGGTACCGTGACCACCCGACAGCGTAATTGAGCCCGCCAACAGGCCCATAATAGGGTCAAGACCGAGCAGCTTTGCCATGCCGATGCCCAATGCGTTTTGCAGTAACAGCAGGCCGACAACGACAATCAGGAACATGCCCACCACTTTCCCGCCTGAACGCAGGCTGGCAATGTTGGCATTAAGCCCAATGGTGGCAAAGAACGCCAGCATCAGCGGGTCTTTCAACCCCATATCAAAGTCAATTTCCCAACCCATGCTTTTCTTTAGCACCAGCAACGCCAGCGCCACCAGCAGGCCGCCCGCAACGGGTTCGGGGATAGTGTATTTCTTCAGGAAGGGGACGTTCTGGACCAACTGTCGTCCGAGCAGCAACACCAGCGTTGCGGCCACGAGCGTCGATAAGGTATCGAGATGAAACATAAGTGCAGCTCCTTACTAAACGCATGATCCATTCATACGCGACAAATTTCCGATGTCGTGAGAGCCTCATCATGAGGCGTCGGCCCAAAGTGTAAGCAAGAAAAGGGAAAAAGTGATAGAAAAAGGTACTATTACTCATCAATTTCGTTAACCCCTGCCACCAAATACGTATCTTTTATCCGGGTATTTGCCGCAATATTTTCCCCGACTTCAAAGCAACCGATTGCTTTTACCAGCCAGTCCGCTAAAATCGCCACTTTTCCGACACGAGATGGCCTGAAAAGATGTCCGCTAACACCCTCGAACACGTCGATGCGCAACCGGTTGCGCCGAAGCACAACAGCGAATTAATTTACCGTCTGGAAGATCGCCCGCCGCTTCCGCAAACCCTGTTCGCCGCACTTCAGCACCTGCTGGCAATGTTTGTCGCGGTGATCACCCCCGCGCTGCTGATTTGTCAGGCACTGGGGCTTCCCGCCGAAGACACCCAGCACATTATCAGCATGTCGTTATTCGCCTCCGGTGTGGCATCTATCATTCAGATTAAAGCCTGGGGCCCGGTTGGCTCTGGCCTGCTGTCGATTCAGGGCACCAGCTTCAACTTTGTCGCCCCGCTGATTATGGGCGGAACGGCACTGAAAACCGGCGGTGCCGATGTACCAACGATGATGGCAGCGCTGTTCGGCACATTGATGTTGGCAAGCTTCACTGAGATGGCCCTATCCCGCGTGTTGCATCTGGCTCGCCGCGTGATCACTCCGCTGGTCTCCGGCGTGGTGGTGATGATTATTGGTCTGTCACTGATTCAGGTTGGTCTGACGTCCATCGGCGGCGGCTATGCCGCGATGGCGAACAACACCTTTGGCGCGCCGAAAAACCTGCTGCTGGCGGGCGTGGTACTCGCCATCATTATTCTGCTTAACCGTCAGCGCAACCCTTACCTGCGCATCGCTTCACTGGTCATCGCCATGGCGGCAGGCTACCTGGTGGCCTGGGCACTCGACATGCTGCCGCAAAATACCGCACCCACCAACAGCGGCCTGATTATGGTTCCAACGCCGCTCTACTACGGTTTAGGCATCGACTGGAACCTGCTGCTGCCGTTGATGCTGGTGTTTATGATCACCTCGCTGGAAACCATTGGCGATATCACCGCCACCTCCGACGTGTCTGAACAACCGGTCTCTGGCCCGCTTTACATGAAGCGCCTGAAGGGCGGCGTGCTGGCAAACGGCCTTAACTCCTGTGTTTCCGCCGTGTTCAACACCTTCCCAAATTCCTGCTTCGGGCAGAATAACGGCGTTATACAGTTGACCGGCGTCGCCAGCCGCTACGTGGGCTTTGTGGTTGCGCTGATGCTGATCGTGCTCGGCCTGTTCCCGGCGGTCAGCGGCTTCGTCCAGCATATTCCTGAACCGGTTCTCGGCGGTGCAACGCTTGTGATGTTCGGCACCATCGCCGCATCCGGCGTGCGTATTGTCTCTCGCGAACCGCTGAACCGCCGCGCCATCCTGATTATTGCGCTGTCGCTGGCCGTCGGCCTTGGCGTTTCTCAGCAGCCGCAAATCCTCCAGTTCGCCCCGGACTGGCTGAAAAACTTGCTCTCTTCCGGCATCGCTGCCGGTGGGATCACGGCGATTATTCTGAACCTGGTCTTCCCGCCAGAGAAAGAGTAAGCCCGATGCGGCAGTGGCTTTGCCCACTGCCGCTGACATCGAATAATACGATTCCCGCCTTGAGCATTGCGCATAAATCATGCATAACAGGTTTATGTGCCCTGCTCAGGATGGAAGATCATGAAATTTCTTGGAAAGCTGCTTATCTGGCTACTGATCGCCCTGCTGCTGGTGATGCTGGCCTTTTACTTTCTGCTGCAAACACGCTGGGGCGCACGTCAGATTAGCCATTGGCTAAGCGATAACACCGCCTATCAGGTCACCTTTGATGCGATGGATCATCGCTTCTCTTCCCCGTCGCATATCTTACTGAAAAACGTCACGTTTGGCCGTGATGGCAAGCCCGCGACGCTGGTTGCCAAAGATGTCGATATTGGCCTTAGCTCGCGCCAGATAACCGACCCGCTGCACGTCGATACTATTCTGTTGCAGGACGGGACGCTGAACCTCTCGCCGTCCAACGCGCCATTGCCGTTTGCCGCCGACCGTTTACAACTGAGAAATATGGCGCTCAACAGCCCGGAAACCGGCTGGGAGCTGAGTGCGCAGCGCGTCTTCGGCGGCGTATCACCATGGTCGCCAGAAGCAGGGAATGTGCTGGGGAAAAAAGCGCATATTCAGATGAGCGCAGGCTCGCTCTCGCTGAACGGCGTTCCAGCCACCAACGCGTTGATTGAAGGTGATATTAACGGCGGCGAAGTGACGCTAACCACCGTCGGGGCTGATATGGCACGTGGTTCGCTGACCGGCAACGCTCGGCGTAACGCCGACGGTAGCTGGGTGGTGGACAATCTGCGCCTCAACGACATCCGTCTGCAAAGCGACAAATCGTTGCTCGATTTCATGGCACCGCTGACCACCGTGCCCTCTCTGCAAATTGGCCGCCTGGACGTGACCGATGCCAGCCTGCAAGGCCCAGACTGGGCGATAGCCGATCTGGACCTCAACTTGCGCAACCTGACGCTCAGCAACGGCGGATGGCAGAGCACCGATGGCAAGATCTCGCTGAATGCCAGCGAGTTTATCTACGGCTCGCTACATCTGCTTGACCCCATCCTCAATGCCGAACTCTCGCCGCAGGGGATTGCGCTGCGCCAGTTCACCTCACGCTGGGAAGGTGGCATGGTACGCAGTTCCGGTAACTGGCTGCGTTCCGGTAACGCACTGGTGCTGGACGATGCAGTCATCGCCGGGTTGGAATATACGCTGCCGGAGAACTGGAAAACGCTGTGGATGACGCCGCTGCCTGAATGGCTGCAAAGCATCACCCTGAAAAAATTCGGGGCGAGTCGTAATCTGGTGATTGATATTGACCCTGAATTCCCCTGGCAGGTCACGGCGCTGGACGGTTATGGCGCAAACCTCCGGGTGGTGAAAAACCGTCAGTGGGGCGTCTGGGGCGGCAGTGCGACGTTGAACGGCGCTGCGGCGACCTTTAATCGCGTGGACGTGCGACGGCCGTCGATGGCGCTGAATGCCGATGCCTCGAACGTCAACGTGACCGAGCTGAGCGCCTTTACCGAAAAAGGGATTCTGGAAGCCACCGCCACGATATCGCAGCAACCGCAGCGACACACCAGCGTGACGTTAAACGGACGCGGCGTGCCGTTGAATATCCTGCAACAATGGGGCTGGCCGCAGCTCGCTATTGGCGGGGATGGGAATATTCAGCTCACCGCCAGCGCAAGCGTTCAGGCCGATGCACCGCTTAAGCCGACGGTGAATGGGAAGCTTCATGCGGTGAATATGGAGAAACAGGAAGTGACGCAGCAAATGCAGGGTGGTGAAATAAAGTAGCCCGGCCAAGCGGAGCGCCGCCGGGATTTTTCCCTGAGCAACCCCGGGGTCGGTGCTGACGCACCTCGCCCGGGCTACTGGATTGATCGAGACAATATTCCCTCACCCCGGCCCTCTCCCAAAGGGAGAGGGAGCAAACCAAGCGGTCCCCTCTCCCCAATGGGGAGAGGGTTAGGGTGAGGGGGCAAGCTCAGACTTACAGTGTAATCACCAAGTCATTACCCTGCGCCGTCACCACCACGCCCAGCTCGCTACCCGCCTGAGTACCGCCCTGTACGCCAGCAATCTGCTGAACGTTGCGCAGGCACAGCGTCCAGCCGCTCGCCTGACCATGACCTTTCACGGTAACAGTATTACCCTGACGTTCCGCCTTCAGCGTATAGATAACCGAGCCGTCCGCCGCTGGCACTTCACACACCGCTTCACAACCGTCTTCCAGATGGAACAACTGGAACTCCGTGCCTTCATGCCATGCGTAGTTCGGCTTCTGGTTATTGTTACCCATCGCCAGCAGAGTGTTGTCGCGTACGTAAACCGGCAGACTCATAAAATCATGCTGCTGTTTATGCCAGCGGCTGCCCTGTACCTCGTCGTTGTGCCACAGGTGCGTCCAGCGGCCTTCCGGCAGGTAGAACTGCACATCGCCCGCTTCGGTGAACACTGGCGCAACGGCCAGAGAATCGCCGAGCATATACTGGCGGTCGAGGTAATCACACGCCGGATCGTCCGGGAACTCCAGCATCATCGCCCGTAGCATTGGCGTGCCCTGCTCGTTGGCCAGCGCCGCCTGACGATACAGGTACGGCATCATGCGACACTTCATTTCAGTGAAGTAACGCACCACGTCGCAGGACTCGTTGTCGTACGCCCATGGCACACGATAGGATTTGCTACCGTGCAGGCGGCTGTGGCTGGAGAACAGACCAAACGCACACCAGCGCTTATAAACATCCGCAGGCGCGGTGTTCTCGAAGCCGCCGATATCGTGGCTCCAGAAACCAAACCCGGACAGGCCAATCGACAGGCCTCCGCGCAGGCTTTCCGCCATCGATTCGTAGTTGGCGTAGCAGTCGCCGCCCCAGTGAACCGGGAACTGTTGACCACCCACGGAGGCAGAACGGGCGAACAGCACCGCTTCTTTCTCACCAACGGTTTCTTTCAGAACGTCCCACACCATTTCGTTGTAGATAAAGGCGTAGTGGTTGTGCATTTTCTGCGGGTTAGAGCCATCAAACCACTGAACATCCGTTGGAATACGCTCGCCGAAGTCGGTTTTAAAGCAGTCGACGCCCATCGCCACCAGCTCTTTGAGCTTATCGGCATACCACGCACAGGCTTCTGGATTGGTGAAGTCATAAATCGCCAGGCCCGGCTGCCATTTATCCCACTGCCAGATAGAACCGTCAGGACGTTTGAGCAGGTAACCTTTTTCTTTCAGCTCTTTGAATACCGGTGATTTCTGGCCGATGTATGGGTTTATCCATACGCAGACTTTCAGCCCTTTTTCTTTCAGGCGCTGGATCATGCCTTTTGGATCCGGGAAGGTCACCGGGTCCCACTCAAAGTCGCACCACTGGAAGGCTTTCATCCAGAAGCAGTCGAAGTGGAAGACGTGCAGCGGCAGGTCACGCTCCGCCATACCGTCGATGAAGCTGTTTACCGTTGCTTCGTCGTAGTTGGTGGTGAACGAGGTGGTCAGCCACAGACCAAATGACCAGGCCGGCGGCAGCGCCGGACGCCCGGTGAACTGGGTATAGCGGTTCAGCACCTCTTTCGGGGTTGGGCCGTCGATGACGAAGTATTCCAGATACTCGCCTTCCACGCTGAACTGCACTTTAGACACCTTCTCAGAACCAATCTCGAAGGAGACGTTTTCCGGGTGATTCACCAGCACACCATAGCCACGGTTAGTCAGGTAGAAAGGAATATTTTTGTAGGACTGTTCGGTACTGGTACCGCCGTCCTTGTTCCAGGTTTCCACGTTCTGACCGTTGCGCACCAGCGCGGTAAAGCGCTCGCCCAAGCCGTAGACCGTTTCGCCAACGCCCAGGTCCAGACGCTCGAACATGTAGTTGCGATTGTCATTGGTATTCTGCACGTAGCCGTTATTTTTCAACTCACTACCGGTAATACGCACGCCGTTGCGCAGGAAGTTCAGCGACCAGAACTCGCCTTTGGTGACGCGCACACTCAGGTTGCCGCTTTTCAGTTCGGCAAATTCAGCGTTGTCTTGTATCTGCACCTTCACATCTTTCAGCACGTTCAGCGGATAGTGCGGGCCGGTTTCCAGCGCGCCCAGGAAGTGCTGAATACGCACCCCAATCACACCTTCCTGCGGTGAGAAAAAGCGAATAGCAAACATCGGCGTATCCAGCTGTGCTGCGCGCTCACGCACATCACGCGGTGCCACGTTAACCACCATCTCATTGCCATGCTGTTCAACATCAAACACCTGGACCGGATGAATCAAATTGAGGCCCGGTTGGGTCATCCAGTTTCCATCACTGATCTTCATAGTTCGTCCTCTTAATGCTCTAAAGATTGATTCATAGATACGTTTTCAAAGTCCTGCTGATTGCGATGCGCACCGCTCGCCAGTTCCGCCATCATGTTGACGAGGAACGGAGTTTTCAGGGTGTAGAAGCGTTTCGCCACAATGGCGCTCAGCAGGTAGCAAATTGCCGGTACGATAGTAAACAGGGCGATAATGATGCTGATGGTGGTCGGATTCTGCACTTTGGCCGCGGCGTCGTAACCGCCACCTGCCAGCATCCAGCCAATCATCGCGCCGCCCAGCGCCAGACCCAGCTTCAACACGAACAGCGTGCCCGCGAAGCTAATGCCGGTCAGGCGTTTACCGTTGCGCCACTCGCCGTAGTCAACGGTGTCGGACATCATGACCCACTGAATCGGGGTCACCAGTTGGTGCAGTACACCAATCGCAAAGATGAAGGCGAACATCATGATGTCTGCTCTCATCGGCACAAAGAACATCGCCAGGCTCAGCACCGCCAGAATGGCGTTGGTCCACCAGAAGACGCTGACTTTACATTTCCAGTCGGTTAGCGGTTTAGCCAGCGCCGAGCCAATCAGGTTGCCGACGCAGTAGGTGGTGAGGAAAGCGGTAAACAGCGCCGGGGAGCCTAAGATCCAGGTGACGTAATACATCATCGCGCCACCGCGTACGCAGACCGCCATGATGTTGAGGATGGTGAGCAGGCCGACAATACGCCACTGGTCGTTTTGCCAGATGTCGCGCAGGTCTTCACGCATCGAGTTGTTGGTTGGCGGCGCTTCCACGCGTTCTTTGGTGGTGAAGAAGCAGAAAGCCAGCATCGCAAAGGCAATCACCGAGAGCACCGCAATCCCGCCCTGGAAGCCCAGCGCTTTGTTGTCGCCGCCAATCAAATTCACCAGCGGCATCATCAATACGGTAGAGAGCATGCCGCCCGCCGTGGCCAGAACGAAGCGCCAGGATTGCAGAGAGATACGCTGCGTCGGGTCATTGGTGATCACACCGCCCAACGCACAGTAAGGAATATTGACTACGGTATAGAACAGGGTGAGCAGCGTGTAGGTGGCTGCCGCATAAATCAGTTTGCCGTTATAGCTGAGGTCTGGCGTGCTGTACGCCAGCACACACACGATACCGAACGGCAGCGCGCCAAACAGTACCCAGGGGCGGAACTTGCCCCAGCGAGTCCGCGTGCGGTCGGCCAGCAGCCCCATGCACGGGTCGGAGATTGCATCCAGCGCACGCGCCAAAAGGAACATGGTGCCAACATAGCCTGCGGGTATACCGAAAATATCGGTATAGAAAAACATCATGTACAGCATGACGTTATCAAAAATGATATGGCTGGCAGCATCGCCCATTCCATAACCAATCTTCTCTTTGACAGATAATACTTCACTCTTCATCTTTCAAACCCCTTTGCACCGAGTCCACGCCGGAACCGGTTACACGATTTGTAAACCATCCGCGCTATAAGGTGAATTGCGATATCTCGTTATCAAATTACGTTTCTTAATTTCTGTGATCTGGGTAGGGGGATAGAGTGTGTCGAAGTGTAACTTACGGATTTTGTGGGGATTTCTGTTTGTTTGATGCTAACGACGTAAAGCAGAACTGAAATAAATGTAAGTAAAGATGTGGTAACTGCTTGAAAGTAGCTATAATGCGCACCGCCTCCATGTAGCAATCGAGGCGCGGAAGATCGTCGTCTCCGGTGAGACGATTGGCTTTTATTGCAGTGGTAGCCGTTCACGGCTCCCGGCAGGTTCGACTCCTGCGGTCTCCGCCAAATTTCGCTTCTCTTTTCGGCTTTACCTCCCTACTCGCTCGCTATATTTCCCCAGACTGCATTCAAACCTGTTATTACCTGTCCCGGTACGTTTACGCTGTTCCCATACGCTGGCAGTGGCTGATAAAACATCGCCACAGTTGAACTTATGTGGTTAAAAATAGGGCAGTTTTGGATAGATTCGCGTTAATCGTCTGAGTAATGGCGAGATAATGTACGACAGCGGTGAAAAACGTTTTGCCATGCACAAAGGTAACCTCTGGAAAAGGAAGGGTTTTATCCTAAGTCCAGAATGGGAGCATCATTCAGGCGATAAATAATGTGCCTGGGGGATGTGGTAAATGATTGAAAGTAGCTATAATGCGCGCTGCCTCCATGTAGCAATAGAGGCGCGGAAGATCGTCGTCTCCGGTGAGGCGGCTGGACTTCAAATCCAGTTGGGGCCGCCAGCGGTCCTGGGCAGGTTCGACTCCTGTGATCTTCCGCCAATTATCATTTACAGGCCATTCGGCCTATCTACTTTATCCATTTATTTTCATATTATTCTCGCTTTGCATACGAGATGAATAAATGAATATCGCGCTAACTATCATAGCAATTGCTGCAACCCTAATTAGTCCCCTATTAGCCGTTCAATCCCAAAAACTGATTGAACGATACACAGAAGCTAAGTCGTTAAAAATTGAAATTTTTAAACAACTAATGTCAACCCGTTCACAAAAAGCACGGTTATCGAGTAACCATGTAAATGCATTGAATATGATTGATCTAGCTTTTTATGGGAAAATTAAGAAAGATAGGGCAAAGAGAACCAAATCTGAAGGCCGCGTAATTTCAGCGTGGAATCTATATTTTACACATTTAAATAGCCCATACCCTGATAATGAAACATTGGGAGCCATATGGAATCAAGAAAGTAATACGAAATTTTTAGATTTACTCTCAGAAATCGCTAAAGACATTGGTTACAACTTCGAAAGAGTACAACTGCAAACAGCTATTTATTCCCCGGTTGCTCATGGAGAAATCGAGAATGACAATATGAGGATAAGAAAGGGTTTGGCGTCAGTGTTCTCAGGGGAGCATCCTTTGAAGATGGAAATTGTAGGCATCCCAAAAAGGCATGAAAATTAACTATTCCATTCCAGAATTTGGCTCATAACCTAACCTCACCAATTCTTTTCTGCCAAGAGTTTTGAGCCAATTCCCCAAACTCATTCCCTCTGCTTTCGCCGCTGTCTCAAACTGCGCCTTCAGCTCCGGCGTAATGCGGATCTGAAACGTTGGTGCTTTTCCGGACTTTGACGGGTTTGGGTCGCGTTTCGTCGTTGACATGTACGTACCTAAAAGAGCAAGCTATAACCATTCAGGTACGTACCTTTAAGAAAGATTGACCTGATATTTAAACGCTCCCGCCCAGTATTCTCAGTACCTAGCGAGAGCTAACCGCACCAACTATCAAGGAGTTGATTATGGCTGATCCGCATTCTACCCCAGACTTACCCGCAGCAAAAACCGAGCGTTCATTAATTATGGGATATCGCCCGCACGGCGGGGATAAAAGTACGCCCAGCGTCACCCTTTCCGGCAAGTGGCTGCGCGAGGCCGGGTTTGATACCGGACAAAAGGTTAGTGTCAAAGTGATGGAGGATTGTATCGTCCTGATCGCCAATAGCAAGCAGGAACAGCAGCTGTTGGCCGAGCTAAAAGAGATTCAAAGTAAGCTAAAAGGGTTCGAGGCGGCTATGACGTCAGCGTACTGAAGATGGCTGGCAGTTTGGCAGAAAATGCCGGATGGCGATTTTCCCTGATGAACTGCGGGCTCAGTTTGTTTAAACTGAGCCCGCATTAGGATATCAATATTTACTTGAAGTTATATTTAAACCCTACCATTGCGGAAGTGTCATTATATCCTTTATCACCCATCTGAACGCCGACATTACCCCAAATATTAATCTGTGGATTAATCTGCCCTTCAACCCCTGTTTTTATTTCACCGAGATTACGCGCGCCTTGCTGCTGAATGCTGATACCATCCATTTTCGTCCCGAAATCACGCGTATTGTGGATCCAGTTAACCTCAACAAATGGCTGGAACTCACGAGCTTGACCTTCATCAACCGCACTATGACCTTTCAGTGAAGTACGTACCCCCAGCCGGGTTTGAATGTTGCCGTCGCCTTCACCACTGATACGTGTCCCATTCGATTCAAGATGATCGTCAGCTTTTACGCCCATCCAAATAGCCTGAGCCTGTGGCTGTATAAACCATTCATTTTTAGAATCTTTATAACCGGCAAACTCACCTAATTTGTGGGTGTAACCCAGTTCAAGTGACCCAGTGAAACCTTTGGATTTATAAGATTCGCTCTGAATATCCTGGCCTTTGACGCTGTTATTAAACCAGCTGTACTGTGCCCATGTATCCAGATAAGCCCCCTGATGTGTTTCATCATTGGCATACCATGTTGCATAGACACCAGCACTGTAACCATTTACGGAACCGTTAGATCTATAGCCGGTCGAGGATGAGCGCGTATTACTCTTCTCATGGCCATAACCTGCCATCACGCCAAGATGCCAGCGGTCCAGACCATCACCGCTCCAGCGGGCAATATCACCACCAATCTGCATCATATAGCGGTTACTCTGGGTGTCGAGCTGTCCGGAGCTATCTTGCCAGGCATTGTGCCCACCGATCTGGCGCATCCACATACTGGTGACTTTCGTCTCCCCTTTCAGCGCATCAACGTATCGCGTTTCACCAAGACGATCGTAAAGCCGCGAGACAAACAACGTATTTGCTGCTGCCAGGTTAGCAGTGTAGGAACCAGCTTCAGGGCGAACATCTGGTACAGGCTCCAAATCCTGCCCCGACTCCTGTTCTGATTCCTGATCCGTATCTGGGTTAGTTTTATGGCTGGTTAAATACCAGTTCCCGTTATTACTCCCCTGGCCCCGGCCTAGAGAATAATCATACGCACCGGCAACAATCCTGCCATCCTGGGTAAACTCACCCTGGGATAAACCTTCGACATGAATAACCTCAATGCCATTAATTGTCTGCGCACCAGAACCACCCGCATTCGTCACGCTGACGCTGGTTGTGCCAGAGGTATCTCCTTTTACAATCAGTTTATCGGAAACAGACTTATCATCATCTAACACTGTATTAAGATGAATATGACCACTGTTACCCTGGTAGTTACCGTTTACAATAAGTTGATTGCCCGCAGTTGCACCTTTACTACCAGTCCAGATATCGCCACTGTTATTTAAATTTCCCTGTACGGTAAAGTTTACCGACGAAGAAGGGGTTCTGCTGGCCGTTTTAATATCATCACCGACCAATAACTTACCCAAGTTATCAATATTACCGGCTACACCGCCAAATCCTGATAGCTGCCCCTCTTTCCCAATATTGACCTGATTACTGGCCAGGGTGAAAGCATTGCCGCTGGTACCCAGAGTCAGACCGCCAGTGTTAATATCCGTTGCGCCAGTCCAGCTGGCACTGTCACTTAACGTAACATTACCACTGCCATTCTTAACCACGCTCCCGTCACCAGTGACACTGTTTTTGAGTGACCAGCTTTCGTTTGTATTTAATTCAAACTTACCGGCGTTATGGATTGAAGAGGTACCCAAGTGTTGCCCTGAAGAGACCATTAATGAGGAGTCGCTGTCGATGTCAAAGACCCCGGCAAACTGGCTATTATTGCCAGCAAGCACCACATCACTGCCTTGCAGCGCCACTTTGCCCGCATCACTGATGCTGTTGTACAAGACACCGGTTGCTTTACTCAGATTAAGCAGACCAGCCGCAATAACATCACCGGTTCCAAGACCCAGCGTACTATTCAGTATCGTGGTTGCGCCTTCGGCAATCGTAGTTGTTGCTTTCAGCCCTGAATTTTCACCGGAGATATTAAGGGTTCCGCCTGCAACGGTCAGATTTCCCTGCCCGGTAAGTTTACCGGCAGACTCTCCGCCATCCATCAATGTCAGATGACCGCCGTTTAAATTCGTCAGAGAATCTTTTTCAGCCGTAAGCTTGCCCAGGGTCTGGGAATGGCCACGCATATCAAACCCGGTGTCACCCGCCAGTTTTAACTCAAGAGTATTTCCCAGCACATTATCGTTCAGCATAGCCAGATTACCGCTACGCACGTCGGTAATGCCGCTGTAGTCATTATCCATGTTCGACAGCGTCGTTGTCTGACCTTTCTGACTATCAAATGCGAGATCACCGCTACCAGTGACTTTGACGCTCAAATCAGCGGCATTACCACTTTTACCGTTAGCATCCAGAATCAGCGCATGAGCGCCCTTACCCAGTAAATCAACCTGGGTAAGGCCATAGCTGACATACAGGCCATCACTGTTATCCCCTCCGGTAAGACGATAATCATAAGTCCCTTTAGCAACCACTGTACCGTTCTGGGCAATATCAGCGGTAATGCTATCGCTTATTACATTGCCGTCTTTATCTTTCAGTACTAAGTTGCCAGCGCCCCCTACGACAGGAGCATCAGATACGGCCAGCTTAATCAGTGCCTGCGCATCATCTTGCTCCAATATCGAGCGCTGAGTATCAGCCTGAGGACGGTCGTTACTGACCGTACCGCTGTCAACCTGAACGGTTCCGCGGCCGGTGAGATCCATAGTGCCGCTGTGAATCGTTCCAGTCGCCGTTGGATTACCCGGAGTTACACCATCAAATTGTACGGTGCCACCATTGAAAGCCAGACCACCAATGTCCTGTTGATTGCCGCCAACATGGATAATGCTGCCGCTACCTGCGTTTAGCGTCGCATGGCTAAGGGCCTGAGTATTCAACCCGTTAAGTTCAAATTGGCTGTTCGTGAGTGTCAGCGTACCGGCAAATTTATCTGCTGCATTGTTGGTATCAAAGTTGAATCGATTATTATCCGTATCAACGGTCACCTCCCCCGTACCTGCAAGGTGGCTTTTGAACGTCACATTCGCTGTATTTTTAATATTCAGCTTGCTCGAACCATCAACGTTGTATCCCGTTCCTACGCTATCAAGCAGGTCATCACCCAGCCCCAGAGCAATATTATCGAGAGTGAAAGTAGAATTATTTGCAAGTTCAACATTCTCCATGCCGCTGATTGCATCAACACGGCTTACAGTGATAGAGGAATTATCAATTCGTAGTAAATCATCGCCATCACCGCCATTTAACGAAGTGAACAACGAGCCACTGTCATTCTCAGTAATATTATTGAGAATAAATTTGTCCTGACCGTCACCGCTCGTAATATCTGTTGAGGCACTTCCTGACTCAAGGATAACCGTATTGTTTCCCTTAAGTAGATTCACCTGGCCAACAATTTTTGCGCCACTGGTATTCGTGAAGGTAATCCCACGGCCACTGGTCATGGCCAGTGCTGTATGGTTTGCATTTCGTGCCTGAATAATACCTTTATTAATAAAACTCTCGAGTTTGCCGTTATTGAGATCCACTACGGATTTATTTGACGAAGACGTTAGTTTTCCAGATTGCTCAACATTCTTGGTTGTCCCCTTCACAACCAGCGCAGAATTTCCATTCTGATCAATAACATTAACACTAACCCCAGTTTTCAGGTCGGTTGATGCCTTAGTAATAATGCCATACCCCTGAGCTGCGTTAACATTGATAACCAGATCTTTGGAATCAGACATATCCAGCGTTTGGTCGGTTTCAGATTCGTGAGTCACATTCTCAAACAAGATCCCGGTACCACTACCATTAATATTGATCGTACCTGAGTTGGTTTGAGCAAGAGATGCTCCTGTGTGAACGCCTACACCATTACCGATGGTAATCGTGGTGTCTTTGAGCTGAATGCCACCTATTCCTGCTTTATTTTCAATGCCATTTCCACTTCCTTGAGCATCCATCAAGATAGTCGCACCATCAACGGTCAGACCTTTTGCTCCCGTATCAAGTAAGATGCCATGGGCGGTACCACCGGCCTTGGTTTGACCGTTACCATTCAGCGCAAGAGTCGCATTGTTGCCAACAAGATAAGCAGCCACACTGTCTATTGCTTCCACCACACCACTGTTTGTTACTGACGAATTAGCCCCTTGGATATTAACCGCAACCCCATTCACTTTTACATCAGAATGGTTTTCTAAAATCCCACCTTCTACCAGTATTCCGGTACTGTTAGGCGCGGTAAAATTAATCGTCCCTTTATGAATCAACTTGCCATCATTTCTGGCTATATAACCAAATACACCATTTGCGGCATTTTTTGCATCCAAAACCGCTGAGCTTGTTAATACTGAATTACCTTTTTGTAATTTGTTAATGGAACCATCAAGGTTGTAGTAGTTACCATCAACAACACCGGCTGTAGTCTCTTTTCCAGCCAATTCAATAACGGCTTCTGAGGTAATTTCGCCGGTCGCCCCACCTTCTATTCTGATACCCGTGGCTGCCTCACCCGTGATGTTAAGCGCAAGTTTACCTGATTCAAAATGACTGTTTTCTCCAGTTGTCCGGATGATGGTTGCACCGTTACCAGAAGCATTCAACTGTACTGAGCTATCAGGAGAACCGGCGAAATTAGCCCCACCATCAACCCGGTAGAGAGTGGCATTTTTGGTTGATGCATTCTGGTTCGCAGACGCATTTTGGATGGATGAACCGGCCCCAAAGATATAATATCCTGTTTGATTTTCGCCTGAACCAAAGTTAACAGTGCCGTTCTGTGTAACGTCAATCTTCCCTTGATCACGAGCGTGTACCCCGATGGCTCCATCACCATTTAAATTCACAGCCCCTGACAATATGGCTAATGCATTTTCACCCTGGGCATAAATACCATAATTTGCATATTTGGTAACAGGATCAAGCCCAGCATTGATATTAATTTTACCTGAACTGATTATCTGACTATTAGCCAGTACCTTTATCGCTGTACTATTATTTCCGTTCAGGTTAATTTCACCGTCATGGGTGATATTTTTTGACCTTGTTCCATCACGAGCAACTATACCAATGTTTGATGAAACGGAATCGCCAGTAACCTCACCATTGATGTCGATTATTCCTGCGTGTCTTAAGGTCGCATCTTTGCCACTAACTTCAATCGCTGTGGCATTCTGTACCTTACTACCAATAATAATTTCTGAAGTATTATAACCATAATAAGTTCCGTTACCATAAAGCTGAACACCTATTGAATGCTGTTTAATATCAATATCATTATTTGCGTCACCAGGTGCGCGTTGTGCTGAACGCCCAATATAGATTGTGCCACTGTTATTGACTGTTGTGTGTGCTTTAGCGTCAATACCTATATTCGCACCTTGTCCAATAATACTACTGGCTTCATTACTTGCTGCAATATTGATTGCACCTTCGTTATTAAGCGTAGCATTTCCGGTCATTACTACGGCAGTATTACCTCGATAATCTCCACGCGCAGCAAGGTTAATTATGCCATCTGTTTTGTTATTAATAATGGAGTCACCATCAGCCATGATGGCTGTATGATAACCTTTTGCCACACCAGCCTGTCCACTGGTAAAAAAGTCGGCCATATCCAGGTTAGTACCTGCATCGATCACACCGTGATTATCTACAGTAGAGGTATCTCTTGCTGCAATAACATAAGCGCCTTTGTAGGTATTGCCGGCAGTACCTATAGTGCCATTGTTTGTTAGTTTGGCCCCACCTTCAAGATTAACAACTGTCGCATCTGAGTCTACCAGCTGAATATTTGCATTATTATCAATTACCACATGACTGTTAGTACCCACGCCATGAATATAGGAAACTGCATTTTTATTAACAAAAGCGCGTATCGCATCATCATCAGCAATATTGCTATTATCGGCAAAGATACCTTGTGTCGCGCTGTTCCAGGCTTTTTTCAACTCAGAAGCATACTGTTCTTCAGTAAGCTTAATTTTACCGGATTGCAGCTCTTTGATTAATGCTTCATTATAGGCTTTAAAATCATCAATACTATTTATATTTTGCTTACCGATGATGCTATCAAATTTACCGACAAAATCAGCGGGCGTCATCCATGCCAAAGCATTAGTAGGATCTTTGATATTGTTATCATTATTACCTAACTGGACAACAGTTTTACTCCCATAGTTTAATATCCCGTCATCGGTAACATGATAAGCAGATGAAAGGTTCTGGTCAAATTTCGAACTCTTCATAATAACGTCGAATTGATTTTCATCTTTACGAACCCAACCGCTATTTTGGTCACCGACTTTTACGCTTAGAGATGCCCCAGAGCCAATCTTATAAAAATTCCTATCAACGTATTGCCCATCCTTCCCCACAGCTAGAGAGACATTAACTCGAAAATCTTTTCCAGCTTCTGCCTTCATATCATTGTTATCAAAAACCTTCATCGTCACTGTATTACCGGTAATAGGATCGATGTAGTTAATAGATTTTGTCTGGGAGCCGATGTGGAAAAAATCATGGTCTATCAACTTGGCTGAATTGGCCGTTAGAAGATTAGCATCACGAGCCTCGCCCAGGGTCATCCAGGTGTTGCCTTCCAATCCTTTTTGTATATTAGAGAAACGGCCAGTCAGATCACTAGAACCCGATATTATTTCCTCATATGCATCATTAGGAGCAAAATTATAAACATTTAATGCATGAGCATTTTTACCGTAACTAAGAGTAATAGCTACAGAAATTATAGTTAATGTGAACCAGGTCTTAGAAATTTCTTTAGTTTTCTTTACATTAACTGAGGTTAAGCAGGCTCCTTTAGCAAATTCAGAAACGGCCATGTGGGTACTAGTTCTTGGATTCCATATCACCTTGAAAATTTTATTCATATATACTTTTCCATGTAACTCATTGTTCAAAAAAGATTTTCCTATAAACACATTTTCTTCTTTAACTTCTGCATTTATGGACTAAACATAAGACGTTAATTATTTTAGAAGCATTCATTTAAATTAACAATATTGAATAAATTGAGTCATGTAAATGTGAATAATAATAATAGCCGCGTTCTATTACCGCTCTCTAAACTTATTGATCATAATAATCATAAATTGCTCAACTTATGATCGATGATTATAAATGAACAAGCCGCAACACATTGATATCATTAGAATAATGAGGCTGTAGTTTACGAAACATTCAATCTGAATAATCCTATAAATATTTAGTGAAAATAATTTAGTATTATTTCTAATATGAAATAAAATGTTGATAATACATAGCCGATGTGCTTAAGTTAAATCCAAAAGAAAAATCACCAAGAAACATAGTGTTAATTTTTTAGCCAAAGAAAATCCTCCTTTAGAAAAAGAGTAATTATCTTACTCCTTCATGGTTTGTGTCAGGTACAGCAACCAACATAAAATGATAGTGGTTTTTATTCTCATGTGAGAACTAATACTTTCATATACGATAGTTAAGATAATGAGTAGACTTAGGTAATACTTATGAAGTATTTAATTAATGATCGAGTGCTCTACGACACAGAGCGCGACGTGTTACAAGATTGTAATGGAATATTCGAAGAGGTAGCTCTTAGTCCTCGTTCAGTATCCTTACTTTTATCATATTTGATTGGTCAAACTGGTGTTTTATTACCCAAGGCTGAGTTAGGAACCAATGCACTAACAGGTACCGGGTACTCTGGTTCAGAATCGAACATTAACAAGAGTATAAGCTTGCTTCGTCGAAGCTTTAAGGATCTGGGAATCGATGGAAACATTATAAAAACGATCCCAGGCGAAGGTTTTGTTTTCGACGCGACTGTAGAAGAGTACAAAGTCAATAATAAAAAGAGAAAAAAAACTGTCTTTATTGATTTATTCATTAAAAGAAAATCAATCATATTAATGACCACTTCTTTTTTCCTCATCTCCCTAATTTATTTATTTTATCGTAACAGTGTGGATTGCATAATAATTAATAATGGTGAGGATGTTAAAAAGCACGAAGTTATGTCACTGTTCCCAGAATTTAAAACATGTAAAATGAATTCTGTTACTGTGAATAGCGCTCATTCCGATAATAAAAGACAATATATTTTAACCTCCAGCTGCCATGAGGATAATAACTATTGCACTAATAACATTAGGGTCCATAATTATGATTAGCAAGCACATATCAAAAAAGTCAAAAGTTGTAATTCTTTCACTTATAATGATGATAGCACTTTATATTTTCTACACTAAAAATTTTGATAATAGTGTTGAAAATGGTATCGAGAAATGTACTTCATTTATAAAAGAAGATGAAATAAAGCATGGACTAAATGCTGAGTATCAACAAATAATCTCAGTATCAAATAATCATGGATTTGTAAAAAAATATGGCTGGGTTACGCAAGGTGACAAACGATTTTATCTTAGAAGGTCGTATACTTTCGACTTAAAAAAAATATCTAAAGATAACTATAAGTTATCAATCATAAAAATAAGCAAGTCACATAATGACAATCTTCCTCAGGAAGTATTCATTAAGTTGTGGCCAGAAAAATATCGATTATTTCACATCCTTAAAATTCAAGAGATATCTGATGATGTCTTTTTATTTTCTGGTTTAGAATTCCCTTTATTTACGTGCAAAGCAGAGCAAAAATAACGCATAGGTTATATCGCGATACCTTTTACTACCTAACCGCAGTAAAACCCTTCATATTCGTTCATCAACCCAGCTTAGGTGGGCGTCCCGCACCACCCACCACGCCAGTTGATTAAACTTCAAAACAGCGTGAAACAAGAACAAAAAACGTAAATAAAAGTAAAACTCAGAACTCCATTCCGCTTTGGTGATTAATCCATTAAAAATAAATAGACGTACTGCCAACTTATGCTTGTTGGATAGTGCTTGTTTATAAATGGAGCACAGGAGTTAAAGGAATGATCACTCTGATTACAAATGATTTATTTTATCGACTGGGTATTGAGCCCTTTCAATCGTTCTCATTTGGGGTTGATGCTAAAGACAAACATATCGTGATTGTTGATGATGGAATTAATTGCATTTACTTTGTTGATGTTACCAACATTGTTGAAGATGCCTATTTCCTGGCAGACCCTATGGTTTTCCTTCTAAGGAATATATTATTTATCACGTCGAGAAAGTCTCACCCAGATTATATATCTAACGTATTAAAGAAAATCATTCACCCATTTTATCTTCCTCCACGGCTATCCAATTATGAAACTACTGTACTGATAGACTTAGCAGCGAACGTCCCAAAGACGATCTCAATTAAAAAACGTGAAATCAAATACAAATCATGGCACAATTTTAAACTTGCTGCTTTTAATAAGTTAGGTATTAAGAATAATGCAATGTTTGCTATTTTATTTAATAGCTGGAAGAACATGGCCCATCCGAAAATACATCAATCTTATTTATAAGATAAGATTACTGCACCATATTAAAATAAAAACTAACGTCTGTTGGAAAGTTTTGTATTTGTTTTAATAAAAAATGAAATGACCCGCAAGACTCATACGCTGGGCTCCCGTGGCTACATCTATGTCGCCATTTACCCCACTCAACGCTAATCGACTGTAGTACTCACTTTTACGAGAACGACTCATGAATACTTTGCCTGCAATAAATCAGCGGGCGGTTCAGGCCCATATCGACGCAAGAATTACCCTGGTTGATGCCCTGAACTTTATTGTCGAAAAATACGAACTGGTTCGCACTGATCGTCCGGAGTTGACCCTTCGGGAGCTATCACCCTTTATTACCGTCAGCGATATTCTCAGAACCAGAAAGGTCACCGGCCTGGGTACGCGGAACGGCTACAGGCGGTAAAAAGCACCATCTCTGGATAGTGCTTCACATATTTATAAACCTGCGTAACGATTAGTGCCGATGGTGATTATTACCATTTGAGTCGCCATGATGGTGCTGATGATTTTGGTCATTATTATGATGATTTCTGTGGTGACCGCCATCAATTACACATCCGGACAACATCAAAGAAACAATAAAAACGACACTTGCTGAAACTATTTTTCTAAAATTAAACATACGACACCATAATTAAACTATAATAATTTATTGCATCGATAGGATACCCTCCATATATTCACATTTCATATGAATAACCTCATACTCGCTGTTTTTAGTATTTATCCTGGACATTGTGCTCACACCGCCAGGTATTCTGTGCTTTCTGCTAAGGAGGTCGCCGGACATGTGTGTGGGCCTGGGCATGTGATCCACGTTCCCAGACAGCAATGGGCCAACACCACATCGCAGGAAGCCAAACCCCCAGAAAAATACCGCGATAAAAAGCCGGAACAATCTGATAATGCCAATGACCATTTAAGCTGCGCTAAAATTACTATCACGGTTAATTAATTATCTCGCTATTTAAACCTTATCTTCTCCAATCAATCCCATCCTCACTATTCCATTTTAAATAATCACTTACCTGCAAAATATATCCTATATATCTTCATTCTTAATTCTCTCTACAATAAGGTGACCTAAGTACAACTTTTAATAAAATAGTCTTAAGGCAAATTGGCAGAATTTAACTACCTATCCTACAGTTATATCAGGGACTCTATCTTCATACGTTATTGTTTTACTAGGGAAAATAATGCCTGTATAGGGGTCAATCCTATGAACACGCCTATTAAATTCATTTTATTTTGTCTGGCATCTGCCTTTATTCCAGCGGCGAATGCTGCCACCGCCACCAGTACTTTCCAGGTGCAAATTACGATAACCAAATCGTGCAGCGTGACATCCGGCACACCCATTAATTTTGGCAACGTGGCGGCCAGTTCGCCTAGTGTGACGGCAAATACTTCTATTTCCGTTAATTGTTCGCGATTAACGCCTTACACCGTCGGCCTCGCCCCAACGGGTAGCAGCACCACGGGTGCAGGGCAGATGTCTGGCGCCATCGGCGGCAATACCGACAAAGTGCCGTATCAGCTGGCAAAAGATGCCGCTGGGGCTATCTGGGGAAGTGATACCGGCGCGGGTACCAGTAACGTGGTAGCAGGCACGGGAAGCGGTGCAGCACAGCCACTCACGGTTTATGCGATTGTCGCCAACGCTAACTTTGCACCGGATGTGTATACCGACACCGTGAATGTCACCGTGACCTACTAATTCAAGGAAGAATATGAACTGGAAAAAATGTGCGCTTTTTGGGCTTCTTTTTAGCGGCTATGCCGCGGCCAGCGGATTGCAGGTGACACCGGTCACTTTGACCTTACAGCAGACTCAACGTGCGGAAGGTATTTGGTTAAGTAATTCAGGTGATAACCCAATCAATGCTCAGGTGCGCGTTTTTCGCTGGAGCCAGAGTGGCTATCGCGACCAGCTTGCAGCGTCGCAGGGGCTGGTCATTAGCCCGCCGATGCTGACCATTCCTCCGGGTGGGAAGCAGCTTATTCGCGTGATCCGCACCGGCTCGCCTGCGAAAGTGGAAGATGCTTATCGCCTGTCGATCAATGAGTTGCCACAGACGACGGCGAAAAAAAATAACCTGCAATTTGTTTTGCACTATTCCGTTCCGGTGTTTATTCAGCCGCCAGGCGTCACTGATACCTACGCCAAATTACAGTGGCAATTACAGCGCAGCGAAGGACGTGCCTGGCTGGAGGTGAAAAATCAGGGTGATGGACATGCCCAGCTATCTGAAGTGAATCTCATCACCACCGCAGGCAACCGGAAAAATATCACCCCCGGATTATTAGGCTATGTCTTGCCCGGCTCGACAATGCGCTGGCCGTTACCCGCAAGCGTCAGTCAGGGAGAGAAACTAGAAGTCATGGTCAATGGCAAAAAAACGGTACAAACGCTATAGCGTGCAAATCCGTATATTAATCCTAATATTTTTCAACGTGTTATTTATAGCAAGGAGCACGTCTGCGGAAATGAAAGCTCCCAATACCCCGCAGGATGAGGTCATTGCCGATGACAAACCGCTGGCGGGTGTCGAACTGTATCTCGATGTCACGTTGAACCAGAACGCTATTGGGCTGGCGCGCTTTGGGCTGGATAAAAACAAGCTCTACGCCAGCGCCAACAGTCTGCGCAGAATCGGCATTCGGATACCCGCACAAACGCCAGACCCGGTATGCCTGAACGATATTCCCCAGCTTGAAATGCACTACAACGCCCAGTTGCAAAGCCTGGCGCTGATGGCTCCGCTATCAGCGCTGGATATGGGGACGACGCAGCTTAACCAGCAGAATGTTATTAGCCCGGCCGCGTCTGCCTCGCGCGGCTTGGTATTGAATTATGATCTCTATGCTTCGCAGGAGGACGATGCGCAGAACAACGCCAGCGCCTACAGCGAACTGCGGGCATTTAGCGCTCTCGGAGTGCTTAGCTCCACGCAGATTGCGCGTTACCTAAGCGAGAATGACGGCTATGGTCTGAACAACGGCCTTACCCGGCTGGACACCAGTTGGCGTTCATCGTTCCCCGACCAGGTTCTTGCTGTCACGGTAGGCGACACGCTAACCAGTTCGCTGAACTGGTCACGCCCGACACGTATTGCCGGGCTGCAAATTGGCACCGATTACAATCTTCAGCCCTACTCACCCACCACCCCGCTGCCCTCGTTCTTTGGTTCCGCCACGCTCCCTTCCAGCGTCGAGTTGTATATGAACGGCGTGAAGTACTACAACGGCGAAGTCCCGGCGGGTAACTTTGAGATCAATACCCTGCCGAGCATCAACGGCGCGGGTAATGCACAGGTGACGATGACCGATGCGCTGGGCAAAACAACGGTGCAGAACTTCTCTTTCTATAACGATCAATCGCTACTGCGGAGCGGGTTGACCGAGTGGTCGGCGGAAGTGGGCGTGGTGCGTAATAACTACGGTTACACCTCTTTTGATTATGCCAGCACGCCCGCCTTTAGCGGCACCTGGCGACACGGTTTTAGCAACGCCTTAACCGCCGGGGCCCACGGCGAAGCCACCGAAAGTCTGGTCAACATGGGGTTAAGCAGCGACTGGATACCAGGAGGGAGCAGCGGCACCATTTCCACGGCGCTGGCGGTGAGTGCCGACGCCGGGAAAAACGGTTTTCTCTACAGCGTAGGTTATCGCTGGAGCAACAACCGCTTTAGCTTCAGTACCTCAACCGTCGCTACGGTAAATGATTACCACGATGTCGCAACGCGCTACGGACAAGCGCCGCCGTCCCTCAATCAGAGCACCGTGGTGGGGTACAGCACCGACATGCTCGGCAACTTTAGCCTCGGTTATTTACAGTTCCGCACGCCCGGCGAATCGACCCAGCGCTACACCAACGCTAACTGGTATAAGTCCCTGACGGAGCGCGTTTATCTTAACGCAGGGCTGAATCAAAACATTGATGATAGCCGCGACCGCAGCCTGTATCTGATGCTGAGCGTATCGTTTGATAACAACGTCAGCGCCAGCAGCACCGTGCAGCGGAGCAATGACCAGATGAGCTATACGCTCAATGCCAGTAAATCACAGCCGTCCGACGGCGGCTGGGGCTGGAACCTGGCGCTCAATCGGCAAGAATCTGAGCAGAACGGGCAAGGTGAGCTGGGGTATCTGGGGCGCTATGGCAAGGTTTATGGTGGCTACAGTCGGCTGTCCGGTAACCAATCTGCTTATGCTGGGGCAGACGGTTCCCTGGTGGTGATGGGCGGCGGGCTGTTTGCCGCGCAAACCATCAACAACGGTTTTGCGGTCGTCTCGACAGATGGCATACCCGATGTGCCGATTTTCCTACAGAACAACCCTATCGGCGCCAGTGATAACCAAGGGCTGCTGCTGGTGCCTAATCTCAATAGTTACCAGAACAATGAGATCGCCATTAACCCGCTCGATCTGCCCGCCAACATGCGAATCGATCCGGTGAATGCGGTGGCGATCCCCGCCGATCGATCCGGCACATTGGTGAACTTTACCGTTAAACCAGTGCGTTCAGCGCTGATTGTGCTGAAAGACCGTCAAGGGAGTGTAATCCCCGAAGGTTCATCGGCGGTACTTAACGGTGCACAGGGGCAGCGGGCAATGGTGGGCTTTGACGGCATGGTCTATTTCGACACGTTGGAAGAACATAACACGCTGCGTGTTTCCACCAGCAAAGGTGCCTGTTTAGCCCAATTCGACTACCCGAAAGCGGCGCGGGATATCCCTCAAATTGGGCCGTTAACCTGCCAATAAGGAGTGAGCATGATGTGGCTAAGAGTTCTGATTGTGCTGGTCGGGATCTGTTTTTTTCCGGCAAAGAGCTACGCCGTCAACTGCTCGGTGACCACCGTGCCGACCGTCGCATTTGGTGCGGTCGATCCCTTCTCAACAAGCGATAAAATAACTACCGTCACGTTTAACTATACCTGTTCAAAAGTCCTTGGCGACCTGCTCGGGGGATATACGTTGTGCTTCAACCTCGGCGCGCCCGGGGGCAATACCATCGCAACCCGTAAAATGACCACCACCGGCGGTTCGCTGAATTATCAGCTGTACTATAAGAACTCGAGCGGGACGAGTGTCGTCTGGGGCAACCAGAGCGCCGGAAACGGCACCTTCCCAATGGTCAATATCAACCTGCTGGATTTGACCTCAGTCAGCGGCAGCATAGTTATGGAAGCCCGAATCCCCGCCGGACAAACGACTGCGCTCCCCGGAAGTTATACGGATACCTACACCGGGGCCACCGCCTACGTGACCATTAATGGCGCATTGCTCGCGCCACCGAACAGTTGTAGCGCCACGCTGCTGCAAAACTTTCCTTTCGTGGTCAATGCCAACATCGACAAGCAGTGCAACATTGGTCTCGCCAATAACGTTTCATTGGGTTCTGTTCCCCACACCCGAACCAATATCACGGGCGACAACTACTTTACGATGACCTGCACCAACACCACCGCATACACCGTTGGGCTTTCGCCATCCAACAACAACACCGCGGGCAGCGGGGTGATGAAAAGTAAAAACAACGCCGCCACCAATACCGATCTTGTCCCCTACCAGCTCAATTCCACGGCCGGTTTAAGCGGGACTCCCTGGGGGAGCCTGACGGCCAATACGGTCGCGGGGACAGGCACCGGCCTTGCAGTTAACCGCACGGTATATGTTGTTGCCCCGAGCGCTAATTATCGGCCGGATGATTATGCGGATACGGTGACGATTAATGTGACGTATTGATCACGGCCACCGTTGTAGGCCGGATAAGGCGTTTACGCCGCCATCCGGCAATCTGCTCGATTCCGCCTGATGGCGCTGCGCTGATCAGGCCTACGGTTACTTTTGTGCGGTAGGGTAATCGATGTACCCCGCTTTCCCGCCGCCAAAGAACTGCTCTTTCACCGGCGTATTCAGCGGTAAGTCATTTTCCAGACGGTGCGGCAGATCCGGGTTGGCGATAAACGGGCGACCAAAACCAATCAAGTCCGCCCAGCCTTTTTCCAGCGCTTCTTCAGCACGAGCCTTAGTGTATTTACCAGAGTAAATCAGCGTGCCGTTGAAGATTATGCGCAGCGCTTCTTTAAACGCGGCGGGCATCACCGGGGCATCTTCCCAGTCGGCTTCCGCAATATGGATGTAGGCGATACCTAACGCATTCAGCGTACTCGCCGCCGCCAGATAGGTGGCTTCTGGCGTATCATCACGGGAACCCATCAGCGTGGTCAGCGGTGCCAGGCGAATACCGACGCGCTCTTTGCCGATAGCGGCTGAAACAGCCGTGACCACTTCGGTCATAAAACGCAGACGATTGTGCAGCGAACCGCCGTACTGGTCATCGCGCAGGTTGGCTTGCGAATCAATAAACTGGTTAATCAGGTAGCCGTTCGCCCCATGCAGTTCAATCCCATCAAAACCGGCGGCTATCGCGTTACGGGCAGCCTGGGCGTAATCGTTGACGATATCCTGGATCTCATCAGTCCGCAGTGCACGCGGCATGTCATGTTGGATCATCGCACCCACACCATTTTCCGGGCCACGACCTTCCACATCGACAAATACCTTCACGCCATCAGCCTGAATGGCGGAAGACGAGACCGGCGCCGCCCCGTTCGGTTGCAGCACCGTGTGCGAAACGCGGCCCACATGCCACAGCTGGGCAAAGATTTTACCGCCCGCCTGATGCACCGCATCGGTGACTTTTTTCCAGCCCGCAATCTGCGCGTCGGAGTACATACCCGGCGTCCAGGCGTAGCCCTGACCCTGCTGGCTAATCTGGGTGCCTTCGCTGATGATGAGCCCGGCACTGGCGCGCTGGGCATAATAGTCCGCCATCATCTCGGTGGCGACATCACCTGCCCCGGCGCGAGAACGGGTCATTGGCGGCATCACGATACGGTTAGCCAACGGCAGTGCATTTAGCGAATAGTTAGCGAATAACATGGTTTCTCCCCCTCTTAGTTGAACAGTTCCGCACTCATGGTGACGGTGTTGCCCATGCGAGCACTGATGATTTTGTAATCAGAGGCATGCATCTCTTTCGCTTTTTGAGCAATCGCTGCTTCAGCGGAATCTAAGGTAGAGCCGGTGGCAGTAACGCTTTGCGCAGAAGCATTAAACGCAGCGAGGGAAAGAAGGGAGGCAGCAAAAATCGCGGTAAGGGTTTTCATGGTCGTATCCTGTTTCGAATAAGGCGTTGCGCTGAGCAACGTGATGCGAAGAAGAATACGACCGCAGACTCAATACATAAATGGTATAAATAGCAATATACTGTTATCGATAAAGCAATAATCAACCCACGCTGGCCCACCACAGGCGCGCTTTCATGCCCCAGTAGCTTGTCCATCCGGTAGTCGCGCTGACCGGTTTGCCTTTATCAATCACCACCAGCGTCGGCGTCACACTGACCTGCCAGCGCTGCGTCAGTTCGCCGCGCGGGTCGTTAATCACCGGCATGGCGAGCTGTTTTTTGTGCATCCACTGTGTCATCCGTGCATCGTCGCCGGAGCGCATCGCAATGCTCATCACGTTATCACCGTGGCGCGCCAGTTTATCGACTGACGGTGAGGTAAAGCGGCAAACGTTACACCATGTCGCCCACACATAAACCAGCAGGGGCCGTTTATCGCTTAGGGCGGCAAGATCGACCGTCTGTCCATCCAACGTCTGCAAAGCAACACCGGAGAAGGTCTCTGGCAGCACGGGCTGGCGATACTTATCCACGCCCCAGCTTATCGCCAGTGCAATGAACAGGAAAATCACGCCCTCGCGCAGCCAGCGGATAACCCGGTGTCGATTGAAAAATGTGCTCATCATGACCTCGTTATTGTACGAGGTTTATCTTAGCGAGCCGCCAGCCTTAGTGCTGTAAAGAAATGTCGCGTGGTAATGGCGGCATTCGCAAATGCTGCGTCATCACATCCTGGCGAAAATAATCAAGAAAATCGCCGAAAGTCAGTGGCCTGGAATAGAAATACCCCTGAAAACAATCGATATCATGCTCCTGAAGCCAGGCGACCTGATAATCATGCTCCACCCCTTCCGCCACCGTTTTAATTCCCATCTGTCGGGCCATGTCGATGACACAGCTAATCAGCGGTGTCGAGGCATTGGGTGAAATCTGGTTCACAAACATGCGGTCTATTTTGATGCTGTCCGGGCTCAGGCTGGTTATCCACGAGAGATTCGAAAATCCGGTGCCGAAGTCATCCAGCGAGATAGCGATACCACTTTCGCGGATAATCTCCAGCTTCTGCAGAATGTCGCCGTTAATCTCAATCTGTTCGTTCTCCGTAAACTCAAACGTCAGCTTCTGACCAAACTTCTGAAAATGTGCGGCGAACTCTCGGGCAAATGTGCCGAAATCACTCGCAGAGAGGTGGGAGTGGCTAATATTAACGTTGAAGATAAACCCGTCAGGTAGCACATTGTCCGGGCGCTGGCAGTCGGCAATCACCCTCCTGAGCAGGTTTTCAGTCATCAGTCCGATGGTCTGAGTTTTCTCCGCTACCGGAATAAAAATATCCGGCGGCACAAAACCAATCTCAGGGTGCTCCCAGCGGGCAAGGATCTCCGCCCCGATAACGCGGTTACTGTGGGCACAGACTATCGGTTGGTAATACGGCATGATGCGGTCTTGATGTACCGCGTTCGTCAGATGCTGGTAGAGTGAGCGACGCCGCGTTAATAGCGCCCATGCCAGCACACTTAGCAGTAACGGCATCACAATGATGATCAGCAGGTAGAGCGAAGATGCCCATATCTCCTGCCAGATATCCGCGCGGCTGGGGGAGCGCCACGCCAGCGTATACAGTGCTGACCCCTGACGCTGAGGATAATCCGCCATCATTGCCTGCGCCTTGCGCCCTTTCAGAATGCCGTTTTGTGTCAGGACGTTGTTATTCACCAACAGGATGAAACGCTCATCTTTATTGGTGTTCCCCATAATGCCCCACAGGTATCGCAAATCTGCTGACACCACGATGCCGCCGCGCGTAAAACGCCGGTAGAGCGATAATGCCGGAATGCCCACGGAGACAACCGAATCATCAATCTTCATGCCTTGCGAATTAAAAGAGTAAAGGTTGACCCTGGCACCTTTGTTGCCGAGCAGCGAAGAGCAATAAATACGATTTCCATCCAGCAAACTCACTGCCAGCATGCGCATTTCTCGCACCAGTAGCGCATTTAACCGCCCTTCCTGCTGTCGATCGCATACTTTACCGATCCAGCCTTCCGACTCACGAGCCACCCGATGCGTTTCATTGAGCAGGTTATCAATGGCATTGTGAATAGGGATAGCCTGATGAGCAATCTGGGCATTCAGTTGCCGCTGCGCAAGGCCAAACATCAACCAAAGCGCGAGAGCCGTCGAGCCTAAAAAGACCAGACCGACTATCACATAATTTTTACGCTCAACCTTACCGGCATACTTTCTGTACATGACTCATTCGTTCTCTATGGCGGGGCAACTAACGCGGTAGATTTACGGCGCGGTTCAGCCCCTGCTGATGCTGCATATATTCACGCTGGAAGCTCTCTTTGCTGAGCGGTCGGGAGAAGAGGTAGCCTTGGCCGTACTTTACGCCCTGCTTGAGCATGCTGGAAACTTGAGTATAGTTTTCAACACCTTCGAGAATAACGTCGGCATCATGCTCTTCAATCAACGCCAGGATCTGCGCGGTAGCGTGTTGATTGACACCGGCTAGACAGCTACGGTCGAGCTTGATGTAGTCCGGCTCCCAAAATGCCAGCCGCTCACGCAGCGCCTCGAGCGTGCCAATCCCATCCCAGGCGATATTGATGCCGTCTTCTTGCAGTGTCTGAAGATTCTGCCGCGCGATGTCGGTCAACGGCACCGGGCTTTCGGTTATCTCAAAGACCAGTTGTGCCGTGCGCAGCTTCAGTCGCTCGATAAGCGCCAGCGCGTGGAAGGCAAAATCAGCATCATTGAGTTGTACAGCCGAAATATTGAGCGTGTAGAGATGGGCTTCCTGGGTTTCCACCCGCTTTTGCGCAATAAACGTCAGCGCTTTTTCCATCACGTAGTAACCCATCTCAATGATGGTCCCGTTCGCTTCCAGATACTGGATAAACTCAGCCGGAGGGACCAGATTTCGGCGATGTGTACCGCGTACCAGCACTTCGCCACCGATACAGGCAAAGTGGGATAAATCGAAGATCGGCTGTATAACGAAATCAATGCTCATGTCGAATTTTGCATCTTCAACACAGCGAATGACGTAATGCGCACTCTTATCCATACGAGACTCTCACGGGAAAAACTAAATCATCACCGGCAATAAAGCGGCGGCGTCATGCCTTAAAAAATACCTTTCTGGCGGATTTGCTTCATTTTCTGCGACGGTGCGCCAAGCGTGCTCAGCTCCAGCTCCTCGGCCTGCCCATTTTTCACATTTTCCGTACTAGATACGGCGGCCCGGCCAGACATTTTTAGCTGCTGTAACAGCAGGTTTTGCTGATTGAGCAACGTCTTGAGCTGTGCCACTTCGCTTCGCAGCAGGGTCAGTTCCTCACGAGAAGCCTCATCGGACGATGCCGCTGGCGCGGGTTGACGTTGCAGTGCCTCCGACATCAACGCGCGCATCTGTCGCAACTGTTGCTTGCTAAAATCACTGCTGGCACCCGCAGGCTCAAACGCTGGGGTATCGCTGACAGGGAGCGGCAGCAGCTGTGCGGTGGCAAGTTCGCTGCACAATTCATTGAGCGTGAGCGCTTCGCGTCCCATGGCTTCGGCAATATGGCTACACAACTGCGGGTCCAGCAGTTGCAGCTGTAGCCCGGCCAGATAAACGTTGCGATGGAAACGGCGCATTTCCATACTGGCATCACCCGGGTGGCTTCCCGTTTGATTGAGCGCCTGATGCCATTTTTTCAGTTGCAGCATCGCGCGCAGGTCCGCGCGCGAATGTTCCGGCGACAAATGCAGCGAGAGATTTACGCGGCGAATGTGCCTGCTGTTACTCATCTTCGCCCACCTCTGCCATGTGCGGTGCTGCCACCGTTTCAACACCGGTATCAGCGTGGTACAGACAGATTTCGCGAGACAGCGCGCTCTGCGGACTATCAATAGTCACCACACGATCGCCAAGCGTGGTGTAGGTTTCACGTACCGCGGACTCGATCAAGTGTGCGCCGCCGCCCACCAGGTACACGCGGTTTGGGTTCTTGGCGAATTTCTTCGCCTCGTAGGCCACCTGATCGCCCAGCTCCTGAATTTTGATTTCCACGCGTTCGAGAATCTCTTCAATACGTGATTCGTCGTTAATCACGCTCTTCACGAATTCCATATCGTGACGGCGTTTAATCAGTTCATTTGCCACCAGGTAGCTGGAATCGCTGTCCGCTGCCGCCAGCAATTTACGGGTGGCATCGGTCACCATCGCCACGCCAATTTCGTTGTTGCCGTAAATTGCCGAGACATCGTCAAATTCGCCGACGATCACGCCCATATCCAGCGTGGTGCCACCACAGTCAATCACCAGTGACTTGGTAAATTCAGTGACGTTAGAGTTCAGCAGATGCGACAACGCGGCAGGCAGGCTTTCTGGCATCACCTGAACGTCAACAATGCGGAATAACTCGCCTTTATTCAGTGAGATATCACGCATCAGATTACGACGTTTCGCCTCAATACGGATCTCATTGCGCTGGCAATCATCCGGGTTGTAGAACTGGGTGATCGGCAAGGTCACAATCACTTCCACGTCGCACGGCGTCATCCCGGTCAGCAACAGTGCATGGTGCACTGCCAGCAAATTCAGATCGTCATACTGGTAGTCGATGTGGGTGGTGGACAATGCCTTATCAGAGGTGGCGTCGTAGGTGTATTTGGTGGTACCGATGGTGTAGTTGTACACCGACTGACCGCGCAGCAGCGCCGCACTTTTCCAGTCTTTGCGGAACGAGTTTGGCGACACCACGGTTTTCAGGGTGCCGTTTTCAATCCAGCTGATTTTTACGTTAGTCGAGCCATCATCGATGGCGAATTTCATGCGCGTTGCGGTCATGGTTACGGTCTCAATTCAAAGGTGTTTTTACAGCGTCACGCCGTCCTACAGGACGCGGCGCGCGCCAAGATAATGTGATTGCCAGAAGTCATCTGACAGCTGGCTAATGCGAATTTTTAGCCCGGTACGCGGTGCTTCAATAAAGCGACCGTCGCCCAGATACACGCCCACATGGTCAGCGCCGGGACGTTGGTTAATATTGAAAAAGACCAGGTCGCCCTGCTTCAGGCTGCCCCGATGTACCGATTTCAGGCCATCGTCGCGGTACATGCCGTTGGCGGTACGCGGCAGCTTGCGTTCCAGTACGTGGTTAAACGCGTAAAACACCAGTCCACTGCAATCGAAGCCTTCCGTGGGGCTATTTCCTCCCCACAGATACGGTTTACCCAACTGGTTTTCCAGGCGGCTCAACACGGTGCGCATCCGGAAGCTTTTTTGCGGTTTGGTCGATTTGGCAACGATCTTGCCATCCTGCACATCATTCCACAGGGTTTCCGAACTGCTCAGGCTGCCGGGTTTCCAGCGGCTGTGCATGGCGAGCATTTCACGGTTTTGCGCACGCTCGGCCAGCTTTTGCGCGATTTCACGACGCTTTTGCTCAGGCGTCGAAGGTACAACAGCCTTGCGTTTTAAGGTGCCCGCAAGCAGACGTATGCGGTTCTGTTTGCGCTTTTGCGCTTCACTTTCCGCTTTTGTTTCAGGCGCCTTTAACGGCTGAGGCTTGGCGCTGGCGTAGCCAATCGGCATCAGCAACATCAAAACAAGAGAAAAAAAAGGTACCTGACGGGCTAAAGCCGCCCGAACAGGTACTAAAAGGATGGTAAGGAAGACACTTTTCACAACGATAGCTATCTGGTTAACGGTTTTGGGTGATCTTGTCAGCTAGCGGCTTAAGGACTTTCTCACCGTGCTGGCCAAAGAACTGATAGAGCGAATCGCTGGCCGAGTGCGTCAGCACCATGATTTCAATGCGTCGATTAGCCGAGCTCAGCGGATGCTGCGGATCCAGCAACATCTGATCGGCCATTCCGCTCACCTGGAGAATTTTACTGACATCCAGACCATTATTGGCGAGCACCGAACGCGCCTGCATCGCACGCTCACCGGAGAGATTCCAGTTGTTGTACAACACCTGATCGCGAAAACGTGTGGCGTCGGTGTGACCGGTAATAATGATTTTGTTGTCGATCTTATTCAGCTCAGGAGCAAATTCGGTCAGCAGACGTTTGAAGAATGGCGTCAGAATCGCGCTGCTGCGCTGGAACATTTCGCGCTTCTGATCGTCAGTGATTAGAATGCGCAGCCCCTGCGGAACAATCTCCATTTTCAGGTTGGCCTGCGCATCGTAAGCTGAGGTGATCTTCATGATGGTGCGCGCCAGATCGTCGATTTCACTGCGCGAACGGTCGTTAACCTCGTCCAGGCTTTCGGTTTTTTTAACCTGCTTCGCAAGCTCCGCATCTTTTGCCGACGCGTCTTTAGGCTGTTCTTTTTGCTTCGGCTGACGTCCAGCAACCAGTGCAACCTGACCGCCACTGCCATCTTTTTGGGTCACCGGGGTAATGGTGTTGCCGTCGAAAATTGACTCGCCGTTTAACAGCGAGACAATCTCTTTACGTTCTTCTTCCGTGACCGCGCCCATAATCCACAGCACCATAAACAGCGCCATCATCGCCAATGTAAAATCGGCAAAGGCCACTTTCCACGCCCCGCCGTGCATCGGCTCATGGCTCTTGCGTGAGGAGCGTTTGATGATAGTGGTGTGTTCTTTGTTGCGGTTACGCATCAGGCTTCACCGACCATCTGGTTGACCCAACCGTCCAGCGTGGCAAACGTCGGTTTGGTGTCCATTGGCAGCATTTTGCGACCGGCATCCACCGCCAACAGCGTCGGCTTACCGGCAACGTGATTCACCAGCACGGTACGAACACATTCCAGCACCGCGATCTGTTTTTTGGTGCGCTGTTCCATGGCGTTCGCCACCGGATCCATCAGGCAGTAGCAGAAGAATACGCCGAGGAAGGTACCGACCAACGCCGCGGCGACTTTAACGCCAATCACCGCAATAGAACCATCAATCGACTGCATGGTGATAATGATCCCCAGTACCGCGGCACAAATACCGAAGCCCGGCATCGCTTCTGCGGTACGCTGCAACGAACGCGATGGCTGCAACAGGTTCTCTTCCATCGCCCCAAGCTCTTGCTCAAGGATCCCTTCCAGCTCGTGTTCGTTAATCTTGCCCATGGCCATCAGGCGGAAGTTATCGGAGATAAACGTCACCAGGGCGTTATCACGCAGCATTAATGGATATTTCTGGAACAGCGCGCTGTTTTCCGGCGATTCAATGTGCTCATCCAGCACTTTCAGACCGCCGTCCTGCACCAGTTCCAGCAGCTCATAAAGCAGCATCAGCAACTGACGCTGGTACTCGTCGGTGTATTCATTTTTGCGCATGATGCCGCGAAACTGGCGGTACATTTCCGCCAGAACGGCGCGCGGGTTGGCGAGGACCATCGCCCCCATACCGGCACCCAGAATGATAATAATTTCACCGGGCTGCCAAAATGAAGCGAGGTGACCGCCCGACATAATAAAACCGCCGACCACACACGCCATGATGATTACGATACCGAGTAGTTTTTGCATAACTCTTTATTTCTCGAAAAAAGACTGAATTTTTTGGGCGATTTTTTTGTTGAGCTGACACACTCTGGCCTCGGTTAAATCGAGGACCAGGGCTATCTCTTTCAGGCTCATCTCATGCTGGTAATAAAGCGTCAGGATCAGCTGTTCACGCTCGTCCAGGGCTGCCAGTGCACTGCGCAACGTCCGGCTGACGACCACTTCGTCCTCCAGCGGGCGACTGTCCAGGGCCACAGCGTGGACGTCATTGCCTAACAGCTCATCCAGGCTCTCTATCGTTTTGGCACAATCCAGCAATAAATATTCCTGGTACTCTTCTGCCGAGATCGACAGATGGCGGTTAATATCCTCGAAACTGGGCGTCCGCCCGAGTTGACGCGCAATTTCGCGGATACCATCATTCAATTTGTGCGTCTTTTGTCGCAGACGGCGCGGACGCCAATCGAGCAGACGCAGTTCATCCAGCACCGCACCGCGAATACGCTGTACGGCATAGGCCGCAAACTGTTCGTCCGGATGCCCGTACCGACGCAGCGAAGTCAGTAGCCCCATCAGGGCAATCTGCTCCATATCTTCCCGGTCGATAACGCTGCTGGTCTGGTACGAAAGCTGCTTGACTACCCGATTCACCAACGGCAGATACGCGCTGACGTAGCGCGCCTCATCGGCTGGGGTCAGGGTGTCAGTCGCAATAAAATCCATCATCGTCGTTGCGGCCTGTCTATTACTGGAAGACCATTTTGCTGATGATGACGTCGTTAAACGGCACGCTCATCTTCAGGCTTTTAAAACGGCTGGCGTAGGCCACCATCAATTTGTCATGCAGCTCGTTTACGTTCATCGAACGCACATCGTTGTAGTCCATATCAGACAGTAAACTTACCGTGGCACCGCGTACCGCCGGGATCATGTCCTGCGCGCGACGGGTATCTTCCGGGCTATTGGTCGCCAGGTTCAGCTCCAGCAGCAAATAGCGTTCCGCCTGCGTTTTACCTTTCAGCGTGATGACCACATTTTTGATTTCCACGAACTCCACCGGCGACTCGCTTGCGGAGCTTGAGAACATTCCAGATAAGAAGCTGCTGCCGGTGGATTCATCCATTCGTAACAGGTGCGTTCCTACTACCGTCATGCCCGCCGCCAGCATGGCGGTAACGAGCGCGATAATGAGGCCGAAGGCGAGAGTTTTTGTATTCATAATTTTCTGTGTCTTATACCGTCATGAGAACCGAATCATCTTCACGGCGATCATGTGAAGCCGAGGCATTGGCTTCCATCTCCGCGCCGGCCTGGATGGCCGCGTGCTGTTCGGTAAAGTGTTGTTCTTTGCCCTGCTGCTGGCCCCCGGACTGCGAGGACACCTGCACGTTGACCTGAACAAAGTTTTGTTCGGTCAGACTCTGGCGAAGGTCGTTACTGGTTTGCTGCAAGGCGCGATACACCTCAGCGTGGCTGGCGTTGATTTGCACCTGCACGCGTCCGTTATCTACCTGCATGGAGATATCAATCTTGCCCATATCAGGCGGATCCAGACGAATGGTGGCGTGCTGAATTTGTTGCTTCACCTGCACCTGCAAACGGTCGCCCAGCGCACTGTGCAACTGCTCACTCCAGCGTGAAGGTTCAGGATCCATCTTCAGCGTGGTCACCGGTACGGACGATGGCGTCGTCACCGACGTTGACGTATTACCGGTATCCAGCGCCTGCGTCGGCAGTGGAGCCACCGGGGTCATTGCCGTCATCAGCGTGGGAGCAATAGGTTGGCTGCCCGGCAAAATATTGGCCGCGGAATCCACCGTCGCCGTGACCGGTGCCGTCACTGGCGCAGTCAGATGTTGCTGCAACAGCGATGGCGCGAAGCCCATCGATAACGTCGGCGAAGCCATTGCAGGCTGTGCATTCGCCATCAACGCATCATCGGCAGAGGGGTTGGTGCCAAAATAATGGGCAGCCTGCACCGGCATCTGACTGGTCAGCAGTAACGTTTCCAGCAGTTGCTGTTGGGCATCAACTTTGAGCAATGAATCCGCACCTGACGGATCGTCGGCAAGGGTGTCATCGTCTTCATCCAGTGAGAGTGGCTGCGCGCTGACGCTGATATCACGAGTGGGTTTCAACCTCTGACCCACCATCAGCGAATCAATCACATTCAGCAGCGCGTCGCTAAAGCCGGTCGAAGTTTGAGCATTGGCCTCATCGGTGGTCTGTCCGGCAATCGGCTCCGCCTGCGCTGGCAGGCCGGAACCGTTCATGGTGCTTTGCCCCAGGTTAAGAATATCCATTAGCGCATGCCCTCATCATCCATAAACTGGGCGTAGGCCGTGGCCCCTTCCCGGTTACGTGCCGCAAGGTTCATTTTGGCTTCGAGGATATCGCTCTGCCCCTGGCAATAATCACGCGCCTGCTGATGCACTTTTTTTAGTGCATCCAGTGCCTGGTGCTCGGCCGCCGACAGCGTCCTTTGCTGGATTGTTGGTAGCAATTCGGCAATTTTAGCGTCAACGTTTTGTACCGCAGGCCAGTTGTGATCTTCGGTCGCCTGACGCAGCGCCTGAGTCAGCGTCTGCACGACGTGTAGCGTATTCATGCCGTCTGGCCCATGTTTTCCCAGCCATCCTGAATATTGCCGAGGATCACTTCAACCTCTTCAATATTCTCGGCAGAAAGCTTATTGCTGGCGTCATACAGGCGATAAACGCAGTAGTCGTACAGGTTTGCCAGGCTTAGCGCCAGTTCGCCGCCTTTTTCAAAGTCCAGCGCGCTGGTCAGCGCATTGAGAATATCAATGCACTTATTGACGCTCTGCGCCTTGCGTTCAAAGCGGCGTGCCGCAATGTGACTTTTGGCGCGGACAAGTTCATCCATCAGGCCGTTGAACAGCATCAGCACCAGTTGGTGCGGATTCGCTGCGGCGGCCTGAATCGCCAGATCGGATTGCTGGTACAGGCCGTAGCCTTCCTGCTCATTACCGTACATTAAAGATCAATTCCCTTAGCGTTAACTAAACATACTCATGGTGTTGTTCATCTGCGTCATCAGCTTCTGCAACTGCGTGAACTGCTTGAGGTAGCGGTTGTAGGAAGACTCATAGCGCGTGTTCATTTTTTCAGTTTTGGTGTCGATATCGGTCTGCTGGCGGTCGAGGGTATCTTGACGGCCTTTCAGTAAGCCGCTGCTGGTGCTGAGGTATTTATCCAGCGACTTATCCATCGCTTTAATCATGCCGTCATTACCGTTGAAGAATTGCGCAACGGTCTGTGGATCATTCTTCAGCTGTTCTTCCAGCACGTCGGAGTCGATCGAAAGCTTGCCGTCTTTGTCGGCGGCAATGCCGAACTTACTCATGTTCTGATCGCCGAAAGTGCCGCGCAGCATGTTGCTCAATTCGCTGCTCAGCGAGGAGATGCTGGCATCACCGGCAAAAGCCCCGCGTGAGTCAGCCTTGCCGCTGCCGGTCGCCGTCAGCCCGGAGATGGTGTCCTTCAGCGCATTGTAGGCATCAATAAAAGTCTGAATTTGGGCCTGGGTTTCCGTGGTGTCGGTATCAATGGAGATAACCAACGGCTTTCCTGCTTCAGTGGTGCCGGTGAGTTTGATGGAGACGCCATCGACAAGATCGTCCAGGGTGTTAGAGCTGCTGGAGTACTCTTTATCGGAGTCGCCCAGTTTGAATTTCGCATCCTTACCTGCGGTAATAATCTCTGGGGTATCAAAGATGTCTGCACCGCCAGTCATACCGCTGGTATCCATCTGGATATCGTACTTCTCACCGCTCTGATCACTGTTGAGAATCAACGACACTTCGCCGTTTACGCGCATCAATGACGCAGTGATCCCGTTTTGCCCGGATGTTGAAGTGGAAGAGTCTGAAGCGCTCGGGAAGTCAGTTTTGTTAATCGCATCGGCGAAATCAGAGAGGCTATCGAGACCATCCATATCAATCTCAATGTCTTCACCGTTGAGACTGATTTTCAGCGTTCCAGAGGCATTTTTGATCGACTCGTCCGTCAGCCCTTCAAACCCTTTCTGCTGGGCAGAAGCCAACTGGGTAACGTTCAGGCTGTATGTGCCTTTGCGCGCGCTGGCACTCGCATCGATAGTCGCAATGCCTTCCTGGTTCATCGTCGCGAGATTTTTCAGCACGCTGGCGCTGGAGGAGTTCAGAGCCGTAATCGCGCTGCGGAATGTGGTCAGCGAGGTGCGTAGTGAGGCTAGCGCTTTGTTTTGTGCATCGAGCGTTGAGGTTTGCTTGGCGATGGAAGTTTGCAGCGCCATGATGTCATAGCCTGCCAGCTGTGAAGCCAGTGTTGCGGGATCAAAATCAGACATAAGAGGTTCTCCAGGCACGCAAGCCATGATCGGTATGCCATGGTTTAGCAACTATCGTGCCAACTTTTAATTTGTTGTTTATCAATGAATTAACTAATGGAGGGAACGCGTATTTCCGCTTTTCCGGCAGGGGAAGCCGGAAGCCGGATACAAAAACACCGCCAGACAGCGGTGTTTTTATCTGCGTTAATCCGAGGAGGATTAGCCCAGCAGAGACATAACCATGCTGGACATGCTGTTGGACTGCTTCAGCATGGACATGCTGGTCTGCGCCAGCAGCTGGTTACGGCTCATGGTTGATGCTTCAGTTGCGTAGTCCGCATCCTGAATGTTGCTCAGCGCCAGGTCGGTGTTGTCTTTCATGTTTGCCAGGTTAGCCGCGGTGTGACCCAGACGGTTAATGCTTGCACCCATTTTAGAACGTACGGAACCGACGTCATCCAGGGAACCTTCCAGCGCGGTCATCAGCTTTTTCGCATCATCTGCGGATTTCAGCTGCAGGCCACTTGCACCAGTCGCCAGAGCCTGAATCTTGTTGAACTGGCCGCTGGCATTGGTCAGAGCACCTGTGCCGCCTTTCAGTTCATTAGACAGGTCAACAGACATGGTTTCATCAGTAGAAGAACCAATCTGGAAGTTCAGTGCGTTAGCGAACTTACCGGATGCGCCGAACAGCTTATCGCCAGCGTAAGAGGTGTTGTTCATGATGTTGCCCAGCTCGGAGTTCAGGTCGTTCAGCTCGGAGTTGATTGCATCACGGTCTTTCTGAGTGTTGGTGTCGTTCGCTGCTTGGGTTGCGAGGTCTTTCATGCGGTACATGATGTTGCTCACTTCGTCGAACGCGCCTTCAGAGGTCTGCAGCAGTGCAGTGGCGTCGGAGATGTTACGCTGTGCAACGGTCATGCCGTTGGTCTGACCCTGCAGACGAGTTGCGATCTGCAGACCCGCTGCATCGTCAGCTGCGGAGTTAATACGCTTACCAGTGCCCAGGCGTTCCATCGCGGTGGACAGCAGGTTGTTAGATTTGTTCATCGCATTGGTAGATGCCATGGAGGAAGCGCTAGTGAAGATAGACAGAGACATAATGATTCCTTTTAGTTCGTCCAGGTGATTCAGATGTTGTAATAAGTAAAGACGACACGGCTGGAGCGAAGATTAAATCGAGCAATCAAAAATAGCGGTGTTTTTCGCTACACCACTCTATATCTTTATGATTTTAAACAATTTAAAATTTAAAAAATTTCATTTCTGTTGCATTCTTCATTGGCAAAAACCCACCATCAACTGCACAATATGCCCCTTCGCGTGATAACAGTTATTATTATGCTGATTGTGGCCATACATTTTTCTATATTTTATTACCTATATTTAGCTACCTTTACACTTCATTTGTTCAATTAGAAACTTTAATTCTAACCATATTATTCCTCATTCATATTTCGTAAGCCCGCCAAATAGGAATAAACCTATACTAAAGCGACAAATAGAGACGGAACATTAAATCACTTTTTTTAAATTTTTTACCCCATGGCGGAAATATTACACCCCAGCAATTAGATCACATTTACAACACAAAACATTCACCTTGCGATCACTAAATTAACATAAGTTTTATTTGACTATTATTGTTAACCTTCTGCTAAAACAGTCACTTTTCTGCCGCATGTATTGCGAAAAAGCCTGTTGCACATCACACTTTTATCGCGTAAAAAGAGCCCAGGAAAAAATGATTCCTTCCTGATGCGGCGTATTACAGATAAAAGAACTTCCGTTGTAAAGTAAGCACTACACCTCATCCGGATGCGAAGTTCATCCTCTTTATATTCTCCCGCAGGTACGCGGCATTCATTAAGAATTCTAAATGGAATTGGAAACTCAATCAGATAATCTCTGATGCCATAAGGTATTCGATAGATTATCACCATATTCTGGGGTGGTTGAATCCATAGCCTATAAATGAATAAATGCTATTACTCTGTAAACAATTGGCTGGTTGATGTTGCTTCTGGCTCCATTCTCCATTTGGCCACCGGCGAACGAAAACGTCTGGGTGAGTATCAACTCAAACTGCTCGATATCCTGATTAAGAACGCGGGTAAAATCTTCACGCGTGAAGAGTTAACCAACCTGGTCTGGGAACGCCGCGTCATCGGGAATAACAGCCTGCCTAATGCCATACACGCGCTACGTACTGCGTTAGAAGATGACGGCAAGATGCAGCGCATCATCAAAACTATTCCACGTAAAGGTTATCTGCTCGAAGCCGAATACTGCTGCGTAGTGGAAAAAGATGAAGACGAGGTTAATGAGGAAGAAGAGGAGATTGCCATTGAGAATAACGATCTCAACGCACCATCCTTTGAACTCCAGGAACTTCTCCCAACGGTCGCGGGAAATGATGTGCCCGATCCGCCGGTCGTTCTGGTCAGCACGCCAGAAAAATCCGGACGAAAAGTTTTTGCCTTCTTGTTGACGGTACTGCTCACCGCCGCCATCACCACCAGCGCCTGCTGGTTTCTTTTTAATGGCTGCAACGAGCGTCAGGTTGTGCGTGAGATCCAGCCTGGGGTCTACAGCAATATCCAAATTCTTTCCGTTGAGAAGAAGGGTGATCCGGAATATCTGTCCGCCAATCTCTACGGCAAGATGAAAGATTCGCTGTACGCGCTCAATCAGCAGATAAAAATGAAGTCAGTCACGATGAGCGTGTATTTCCACAGCGATAATTCGGCGCTGAACTACAGCTTTATTCTGGCCAATAAGTGCGACAAAAAGCAGCTGGTTATGGCGATTTACCACTGGCGTACCGATACGGTGCAACTCAACAATCTGATCATTCGTGAAACCCGGAGGAAGCTCAATGAGTTGGCTACATGCGAAGCGCCTTAATTGGCTTATCGTTGGGCTCATCGCGCTGCTTGCGCTGGGGACACTGCTCTTTAGCCTGCTTCCGGTATCGTCATCATTACAGCATGGCAACGTAGAAGGCGCCTTCCAGATGGGCTTTTACGACCTGATGTCGAACAAGAAAGAGGTGTACAACGTCAATTTGAAAACCACCCGCGGTGTGCTGATGTCGAACATTACCAACCCGGATGATAATCGCTTTGTGCTGAAGGGGAAGTTTACGCCAACGGAAAAAAAACAAGGACGGATTTACTTTAACCTGACGCCAATCTTCTACAGTTCAGAGCAAAAAGGGCTGATGATTGACGGCCTTGTCGACCAGTTAATGTATGCCAATTATTGGATGGAACCGATCTCGTACAGTGACAAATCGCTGGTCGTCGGGCAAAACGGGTCAATTTTCGTCTACCCAATGACGAAATAATATCGCGGCAAGCCCCCTCACCCTAGCCCTCTCCCCATAGGGGAGAGGGGACTGAGCAGCGCTGTTTGCCGGTATCGTGCCCGACTTATCCCAACAAATTCTTGACCGTCGCCAGTCGGACATTCGCCTGAGTATTTAACGCCTGCGACAGCGTACTGAAACTGCTACCGCTGCGCGCCAGCGCATCACCTAACCCGCGCGAAGTTTCCAGCGCCTGTGCCGGGCTGTACACCGTCGCCATATCATTGATGCGCAAACTCACCCGATCCTGCTGCTGGCGCAGTTTGCTGCGCTGGGTGGTGATGTGTTCAAGGGTATTTTGCAGCTTCACCTGCCCCTCTCGCTCACGCCGCGTCGCTAAAGTCAGCACGTCATCACTACTCGCATTCTCCGCCAGAGGCGCCAATAACGTGAACGCATCGGCCGGATAATGATGGCCTTCACCGCGAACGGTAAGCTGCTGGCTAACACGATCCCAGCGACTCTCATCGACACTGAATACCAGCTGACCGGTACCCGCCTGTTTGGCGTGAATGCCTAAACGCCCCAGACCCACGTTGAGCTTCGTCAGTGTCTGGCGCGGTGTAGCTTCTTCCGGAAGCGTTATCGCCGCCATCTCCCGCTGACGCCCGCCTAGTGAAAACACCAGCGTCTCACCGCCCGGCTGACTCAACAATTTTTCACTGCCCGAGAGGGTAAAATTCACTGTGCTTTTTTGTTCAAGCGAAGCCGTCAAATGACGGTTAATGGTGCCGCCCGAAAGCTGCGTGCGGCGGGACAGATGTTTTTGCAACGCATTTTCCTGCACGCTGATATCACCACCGCGTACAGAAGCCTGGCGTAGCTGGAGCAATTGCGTTTCCGTCTTCGCCAGATAGTTATCAGCCTGTTGAACGGCGGTAAGCTGCTGATTAAGCTGAACGTTGTAACGCATCGGGCGACGCGAAATCAGCGCGGCTTCAGGAAAGGCATTACGGGCTGAGGTGACTTCAGGCGCGCTTGCGCGCGCCACGCTTTTGGGTGCATCAATACTGCCGCGCCCGGTGGTAGCCGGGGCGGAAGTCGACAGGGTTGCTGTTTTTAAACCAACTTGCATAACGGATTACAACATACTGAAGAGGTTGAGCTGACTAATCATGCTGTAGGACTTATTGGTGATTTGCATCGAGGTCATATACAGCTGCAGATTGATGGTAGTGGTTGCTGAATCTGCTGCATTGAGGTCAGTTTCAACCTGCGCGTTCGATAAGCTGACGTCCGTGTGCGCATCATCAATGAGTTTCAGGCGATTCTGGCGGCCGCCGAGGTCGGTAAACAGCGCCCCCAGGTTATCGCTGGTCGACTGCGTCATGTCGATCATTGCCGACAAATCATCCTTATAATCCGCATAATTCGCGTTAGGATCCTGCATTTTCTCGCTCAGTTCTTTCAGCTTATTAAGCATATCCAGATCGTTACCAGAGCTGGAAAACGCCTTCGAGATATTGGTATTTTCGGTAATGCTCACACCATTGGCCACGACGGTTTCACGGGAGTTTTCATTGCCGCCAAACACATACTGACCATTCTCATCCACCTCCACCGTTTTGCTGCCGGTCATGGTGCCGGAGAAAAGGTAGCTACCGTTCTCATTCTTACTGTTCATTGAGGCCACTAGCGAGTCGAGCATAGAGCCCAATTCCTCACCGTAGCCCGCCAGATCTTTTTGGCTGAGCGAACTGTTATTCGCCAGCTTCAGCTTATCGCCCATCGCCATCACTTGATTACTCATCGCGGTGATGTGTGATTCCTGAATCGACAACGCGCCGGTCAGGCCAGAAATATTGCTCTGATACTGCTTGATAGCCGACTGCTCGCGGTTAAGCTGCACCAGGCGGCTGGCGGCCACCGGGTCGTCAGACGGAACGTTGACACGCTTTTGCGTCGACAGTTGTTCCATCAGCTTCGCCATCTGGGTGCCATTGGCACCTAATTGCGCCAACATGGCATTTGAGTTGTAAAGGCTACTAATACGCATATGTTAAATGTCCTGATGACGCTTAAAAAATACTCAGCAAATCGTCAAAGATTTGATTACCGGCGGCGATAACTTTCATGTTCGAGGTGTAGGCCTGCATATAAATTTGCAGGTTAATCGCCTCTTCATCCTGGTTGACCGCGCTAAGGTTATCGCGCTGATTTTGCGCCTGCTCACCAACCGCTACGGCTGCATCCATTTCGGTTTTGCTCTGCTTACTGGCGATACCGATGGTCGAAATAATTGCCGCGGCCCCTTCATTCAGGCTCATATTGCCAAGCCCTGGGATATCCGTTTTCTGGTTTTTCAGCTCGATCAGCGCATTAAGGTTATCGCCATTACCCGGTTCATCAGGATCGCCTGACAGCGCCAGTTCCTCTGGTGTTAGGTCGTTCACCTGCAACATTCCTGCCGGATTCGACGGGTCGAAACTAAACAGTGGTTTACCTGGATTACCGTTGAGGTCGTAACCTTTCGCTAGCTGGTCGTTGAACAAATCCGCGACGGCCTGTGCCATTCCCTGTACAGAGTCGCTCATATCTTTCAGCGTGCCGGTTTCATAATCGTACAGTGCGCCCAACTGACCACCGGTTGACGGGTTTAACGAAAACTCACTGGTGGAAAACTTCAGGCTCAGCGTGGTATTGCCGTTGCTGTCGGTGCCGGCGGTCAACTTCCCAGCCGTTTTACCGCTGACCAGCGGCTGACCGTTACTCATCGACACGGTATAGCCGCTACTGTCGTCGCTGACCTTCACGTCAGCCATCGAGCTTAGCTGTTTGACCAATTCATCACGCTGATCGCGCAGTACGCTGGCGTTGCCGCCGTTGGCTTCCATCTCAACAATCTTCTTGTTGTAGTCAGCAATACCGCCGCTCAGCGTGTTGATCTGATCGACCATCGCCCCACGCTGGGTGGTAATGGAATCTTTCTGGCTGGAGATGAAGTCGTTCATGCTGTTAAAGCGGGTCGACAGCGTTTTAGCCTGATTCAACATCTGCTGACGCAGAGCCGGGGATTCCGGCTGCTGCGTCAAAGCGCTCATGGCGCTAACAAAATCATCAAGGCCGGTACCCAGGCTAGTTGAGTCGGTACCAATCACCTTCTCCAGCGAACTGATGTACTGGTTACCCATGCTGTAGTAGTTAGACTTGCTGTTGGTTTGCCACACCTGGTTGACCAGGTATTGGCTGGAGATACGGCGAATACTGTCCACCTGCACGCCACTGCCTGACGACAATCCGGCTTCGCCCATCGGGCCAATCGCGCTTTGCATAATGCCCTGACGGCTATAGCCAGCGGTGAGATAGTTGGCGGTGTTCATCGACGTGACGTTCATACCGAACTGCGCTGCCTGCAGACCACTGAAGGCAATATTAATCATACTCATGGCTTACTCCTGCCCTGCGGCTTACGGGAACGACGGGCGTATTAAGTTCTTGCGGTTGCCCCTGTAAAGCGACCGTTTGTGCCTCATTCTTAAGCGGGGTTGTCACCTGCGGTGATAACTGTTTGATGATCATTTCAGCAATGCCGGTACTGCGCTGCGAGGCCAGATCGGAGGCCATCCGATCATCATAAAAATCCCGCATCATGCGCTGCTGCTTACTGTTAAACGGGTTATCTTCTCCCAGCACATCAGAGGCCTTACGCATCTGCGACAGCATCGAACGCAGCATCAGCGCTTCAAACTGCTCGGCGGCCTGTTCAAGATTTTGCGCTTTGACCTGCCCGGTCATGTCGCCGGGCAGAATGGCGGTTTGTCGGTTAATCGCGTTTAGCATTACATCACCACCAGTTCAGCATCCAGCGCACCCGCTTCATGGAGCGCCTGGAGAATCGCCATGGTGTCATCCGGCGCGGCGCCCAGGCTGTTCAACGTGTTCACAATGCTACGCAGGCTTGTTCCGGCGGCAATCGTTACCATCTGTCCTTTGCCACGGTTCACGCTAACGTCACTTTCTGGTGTAACCACCGTCTGGCCCTGACCGAAGGCATTCGGCTGGCTGACGTTGGAAGATTCGCGAATGGTCACGGTCAGGTTGCCGTGAGACACCGCTGCGGCCCGCACAATCACCCCGTCGCCAATCACCACCGTGCCGGTTCGCGCATTAAACACCACGCGCGGCGGCTGTTTTGCCGCATTCACCTGCACATCTTCCAGCGCCGACATAAAGGCCACGCGAGCCCCTGCGCCCATCGGTGCGCGCACCGCCACGTTAGTCGCACTTTGCGCCGTTGCCGTGCCTGCGCCAAACGCATTGTTCAATGCGACGGCCACGGTATTCGCCGTTTTAAAACTTGGACGTTTGATATTCAGCATAACGGCCGGCTCTTGCTGGAAATCACTGGCAATCTCGCGTTCAACAGAACCACCGTTTGGCACGCGGCCCACGGTTGGCGTGTTGATGGTCACGCTAGAACCACTGTTGCCTTCGGCCTTCACGCCGCCGACCACCACGTTCCCCTGGGCCAGTGCATAAACTTCACCGTCGGCAGCTCGCAGTTGCGTTAACAGCAGCGTACCGCCGCGCAGACTTTTGGCATCACCAATGGAGGAGACGGTGACATCAATGCTCTGCCCCATCGAGTAGCCCGGTGGTAGCGTGGCGCTGATCGCCACCGCTGCAACGTTCTTTACTTTCGGGTCGATTTTTGCCGGCAACTGCACGCCAAACTGGCGCAACATATTGGTGATCGATTGACTGGTAAATTTGACCTGGTTTTTATCCCCGGTTCCGTCAAGGCCTACCACCAGGCTGTAGCCAATAAGCTGGTTACCACGCACGCCCTGAATATCCACCACGTCGCGCAGTGGTTGCGCGGTGGCGGCAACGCTACAGAAGCACAAGAACAACAAGAGATATTTCAACATCATGCCTCCGTCAGATTGGGAACAGGGGGTGGTTAAAGAAGCGCACCAGCCAGCCAGCGGCGTTGGCATCGCTTAACGCGCCACGTCCCGCGTAGGAGATTCGCGCATTGGCGATACGCTGCGATGAGACCGAGTTATCACGTTCGATATCATCGGCGCGCACCAGACCGGTCACGCGCATATACTCATCGCCCTGATTGAGGGTGAGCCATTTTTCACCACGGATAGCCAGTACGCCGTTGGGGAGCACCTTGTAAACCGCGACGGTAATCGCGCCTCGCAGGCTGTTTTGCTGCTGCGATGTTGCGCTACCGTTGAAATTACGATTGCCGTCGATCGACCCGGAAAGCTTATCGACCGATTGACCAAAGGCTTCCGGGACGCCCAGAGAAACATCGTTCTTCTTGCCGAAGTTAGTGCGTGCCTGCTTGCTCGCTTGAGTGGATTCATCCAGCTTAACGGTCAAAATATCGCCCACGCGATAAGCGCGGCGATCCTGAATCAACGACCAGTTGTAGCCGCTGTTATACACACCCCCGCCACGCACGTGCGTATCGGGCATGGCAAAATCTTCCGGCGGCGCATACGCCGCATCGTCTTTGTGCACCAGCAGTGCCGGGCTTTCACAGCCCGACAGCGCCAGCACCAGCAAACCGATTGCTACCTGCTTTTTCATTTCATTCACTTCACTGCTCTGCCATTACATCGACTGCGTGACAAACTTCAGCATGTCGTCTGCGGCAGAAACCATTTTGGCGTTCATTTCATAGGCACGCTGAACGGTGATCATATCGACCATCTCTTCAACAACCTGTACGTTGGAGCCTTCCAGCGACCCCTGCTCCAGTTGACCAAACGCCTCTTCACCCGGTACACCCTCTACCGCTTCACCGCTGGCGGCGGTTTCGCGATACAGGTTGCCACCGATGGCTTCAAGACCGGCCGGATTGACAAAGTTCACCAGCGTTAACTGACCCAGCTCAACCGGGTCGGCTTCGCCCGCCACCGAGGCAGTGATGGTGCCGTCTTTGCCAATCTGCACATCTTTGACGTTATCCGGCAGCTCAATCTGCGGGATCAGCGGCAGGCCCTGAGCGTTAGTCAGCACCCCTTCCGGCGTTTTTTGCAGGTTGCCCGCGCGGGTATAAGCAATATCGCCAGTGGCGGTTTCGACCTGGAAGAAGCCCTGCCCGGTGATCGCCACATCCAGGCTCTGGCCGGTGTTTTGAATGCTACCGACGGTGAACTCTTTCTGCGTGCCAACAATCTTGACCCCGGTTCCGTACTGAATACCGGTTGGAGAGACATTGTTCTGGTCGAGCTGACCGCCTGGGGTACGCTGATTCTGATAGAACAGATCGGCGAACATCGCGCGGTCGCGTTTAAAACTGGTAGTGTTAACGTTCGCTAGGTTGTTAGAAATGGCGGTCATTTTGGCGTCTTGCGCCGCTAAGCCAGTTTTACTGATCCATAAAGCGGGATTCATCTGTGTTCCTTAATCGTATTCTCAGGAGCCGCGAATCAGGCGATTTCCGGCGGTAGCGAGATCTTCCGCCGCCTTCATCATCTTGATCTGCGCTTCAAACTGGCGGTTTAGCGCAATGCTGGAAACCATCTCGCCGATGGCCGACACGTTTGCCGACTCCAGATGCCCGGAAGCCACCGTAACGTCTTCGTCGCGTGGATTAAACGCGGCGTTGGTCACCAGAAAACCGGCCTGATTTTTGCTCAATTGGTTGGCGGGAATATTCACCAGCTTGACGCGGTCGATGTCCATCGGTGCCGCAATATCCCCGTCCTCAGGAACAATGGTGATCACCCCATCGTCACCAATCGCCACGGAGGAGAATGGCGGCAGAACAATCGGCCCGTTATCACCTTCCAGCGGTAAACCGTTAACCGACAGCTCACCGTCCGCATTCACGTCAATTTGTCCGTTACGGGTGTAGACCTCACGGTTGCCGCTGCGCAGGGCAATCAGGCCATCACCTTTGATGGCGATATCCAGGTCGCGGCCGGTTTCCCGTGCCGCACCCGGTGCCATATCCACGCTGCCCTGTGTTGGCTGCGCCAGATAACGGGAGGCATAGCCCTCCCCGTTGACCTGCTGGGTTATCGCGTTGTCGAAATCGCTGCGAAACCCTTCGGTGTTGACGTTCGCCAGGTTGTTGGCGTGAATTTCCTGCTGTGACAGGCTTCGCGCTGCACCGCTGACGGCGGTAAAAATCAAGCGATCCATTACAGGGCCTGGAACAGCGAGTTCATCATGCTGTCATTGGTGCTGATCACTTTGGTGTTGGCCTGATAGTTACGCTGCGCGCTCATCAGCCCGACCAGCTCGGAGGTCAAATCAACGTTTGATGACTCCAGCGCCCCAGAAACAATCGAACCCAGCAGGCCAGAGCCCGGCGCACCGGTCAGCGGCGCGCCGGAGCTGGCGGTCTGTGCCCAGGTCGTACCGTCTTGCGATTTCAGGCCGTTCGGGTTGGTAAAGTTCGCCAGCACCAGTTGCCCCTGCAACAAACGCTCGCCGTTGGAGAAAGTGGCGTAGACGCTGCCGTCTTCGTCGATAGCCTGGCCAGTACGTTCGCCTGAAGCGTAACCATCACCTTTGTTTTTGCTGACGGAGAAATCGGAACCGTACTGGGTGGTGCCGTTGTAGCTCATGTCGATGGCAATCGCATCGGCACCGTCAATATCTGCGCTCAGCCCAACCGCACCGGTCGGATCGGTCAAAATCCCCTGGCTGTTAAAGGTCAGGCTTTGTACCTGATCCGCGCCGCCGCTGGTGACCGGCTTGTCATCCATGTAGTAATGCACATCCCACGTGTTCTCACCGGTTTTCACAAAATACTGGTTCAGCGTGTGTTCACGGCCCAGTGAGTCATAAACCTGGGTAGTGTAGGAGTTGTTGTAAGAGGTGTTGTCTTTAGGATCAAACGGTGACGTTTTTGGCGCTTCGGCACGGGCATCAAGGTTTGCCGTGAAGTCGATGCTGCTGGTCGCTTTCGCCGGAATGGACCCACTGCTGATGCTCAGGTTACCGATAGTCCCGACCTGCAACGCACCGTTAGCATCGACCGGATAACCCTGCATATACATGCCCTGATTGTTCACCAGATTACCGTTGTTGTCAGTGCCGAAGTAGCCCGCACGCGTATAGGCGGTAGTGCCTTCGCTATCACGTACCATAAAGAAGCCGTTACCGTTAATCGCCAGATCCAGCGCGGTACCGGTGGAAGTGATAGTTCCCCCTTTGGTGATGCTCTGCGTCACGCCGCTCACACCTACGCCAAGCGGCTGGCTGTCGGCATATAGCGCGGCAAACTCAGCGCGACCCGATTTAAAGCCGACGGTGCCGGAGTTGGCAATGTTGTTAGAAATCGCGTTCAGCTGTTCGGTAACGGCATTCAGGCCGGAGGTTGCAATACTAAAGCTCATAGTTGTTCCTGTTTTTTAGATTCCTGATTCTCTTCAGGCTTATTCTTAGAGGTGTCACCAAACTGGGTAATGTTGTTGTAGGCAATTTCGCCGATACCGTTGATATCGAGCACGGTTGGGCTGCCATCAAGCGGAATACGCACGTTATTCACCACGCCGCCAATTTCAATCGGCACGTTTTCTTCGCCGGTATCCGTCACCACGCTCAGGGTGTATTTGCCTTCGCTCAGGCCCATTTCTTTCGGATCGATAGTGAAGTCCACCTGACCCGCTTCCTGTTTGCCCAGTTCTACCTTGTGTTCTACACCGGCAGAATCTTTGACAATCACCGTGACGACGTTTGCCGGATGCTCCAGCGTCACGCGTCCGTCGAGCGAGGTTTCGCCATCGCTTTGGATGGAGTCGGTCTGCACCATCACGTGCTGACCGACCAGGTTACCGGTGGTGAGCGTTTGCAGGTTATCCATCAGCACTGAGCTGTTCGCCATCAACTGCGACATGGTTTCCATCGACTGCACCTGGGTCAGCTGCGCGAGCTGGCTGACGTACTCGGTGCCGTCAGTAGGGTTCAGCGGATCCTGGTTTTGGATCTGCGCCACCAGGAGCTGCATAAACATGGTGTTCATGCCCGAGGCGGTGCTATTGCTGGCAATACCGTCGGTTGTGCTGCCAGCACGGCTATCAGCGTAGGAGCTGTCTACGTTCATACTTATGCTTCTCCAAGTCGCAGCAGGCTTTGCTGCATGCTTTTGATACTGTTGAGCACTTCAACGTTGGTTTCAAAACCACGTGAAGCCGACATCATGTCGGCCATCTCTTCCACCACGTTGACGTCCGGGTAGTAGACGTAACCGTCTTCACTCGCCATCGGGTTATGCGGTTCATAGCGCTGTACCGCATTACCGCTTTCGACAACGTCCATCACCTGCACCCGTGCGCCGGTTAAGGCACGGTCGTTCATCAACTCATCATTCTTATAAACCGCTGCAAACACCGGGCGACGGGCCTTATAAGTACCGTTTTCGGTGGCGGAGGCGGTTTCCGCATTGGCGAGGTTACTGGCGATGGTATTAAGACGAACGGTTTGCGCCGTCATCGCCGAACCCGACACGCGATAAATATCCGAAAAAGCCATATTTCGTGGTTACCTGCGTTGGATTACTTGCCGTCAATGGCCTGCTTAAGGCCAGTGAACTTCATGTTTAAAAATGCCAGGCTCATCTGGTAGTCCTGGGTGTTTTTCGCGAACTCAGCCTGCTCAACGTTTAACGACACGGTGTTACCGTCGGAAGCCGGTTGATAGGGCACGCGATACATCTCTTGCGCGGCCGACTGATTTGAAAAAACTGACTTCGAGCGTTGCATCTCGGAGGCAAAATCAATATCTTTAGCCTGGAAGTTTGGGGTATCAACGTTTGCAAGATTGGCTGACAGCAACTCTGCTCGGGAAAGTCGAAGTGCTACAGCCTGTGGATGAACGCCCAATGCTTTGTCAAAAGTAATACTCACAATTCCTGTCCTCGTGATACTGAACCTGCATGATCTACGCTTCCGTTTAGCAATATTCATGCCAAGGTTTTAATTACATGATTTATAATGTTTTTGTTCGAGCAGTCAGCCGCAGGGTGAAAGGGGATTTCCGCTTCTTTGCCGGGGTTTTCCTGCTACTGTGGTGTAGCACCGCTCCCGCACTTGCCAGCCCAGCCCAGACCAGCGCCCGCAAGCAAATCTATGTCACCGTCCAATTACACGCGGCAGACATCATTCGTCAGGAAGCCAAACGTCGCCATTGGCCTGAGTACCAGGCGAAGATGAACCTGTTTATTCCGGCGGAAGCCTCGCAGTTAGCGACCTGTCATCAGGAACCCGCAGTTTCCATTCCCGGCGGCGATCGCCTTGATATCAACCGTCTGCGCTTTGACGTTCGCTGTGGTGATGCCAACGGTTGGGACATCGCTGTCACCGTGAAACCCGATATCTATCTCCCGGTTATCATTGCCAACAACACGCTGGAACGCGGGCAAGTCATTAACGCCGACAGCATCACGGTGAGAAAAATCAACATCAGCAACACCCGTGGCGACTACATCACCCTGCCCGATGACGTTGTCGGTATGACGGTCAAACGCCGTATTCGCGACCGACAACCCATCATGCTTAACCAGCTGGAGTCCCCTTTATTGGTGGAACGTGGCCAGCGTGTGCTGATGATTGCTGAGCAAAACGGCGTCGAAGCCCGCACCATGGGCGAGGCCATCAAAAAAGGTCGCAAAGGTGAGATCATTAAGGTGAAAAACGAGAGCAGCGGGCGTGTCGTGAGTGCCATCGTCGCGGATACTGGCGTGGTGAAAATGGTCTATGCCAGTGGACAGTAAAAAACGCTCTTTAGCGTTTAAGATCCGCCCACTTCTGGCCGCCCTGTACTGATAAGGGCGTGGGAAGTCAGACTTCCGCCAGGCAAGGTTCATACGCAACCAAAAAAATAAATGAAAACGAGGGCTCAGCGATGAAAGTAGCACCAACACAGTACAACCTGACCACGGCAATCAATAAAGCCAGCAGCGCAGAGCAGACCCGTACCGTTGCGCCGGAAGGCACCAGCGTTACCCGCAGCGCTGCCATTGATCCGGTACTGGGCGATGCGCAAACGCAGCTGAGCACGCTGCCAGAAGTCGACATGGCGCGCGTCGCCGAAATGAAAGATGCCATCAGCAGCGGAAAAATCAGCATCAACGTTGATTCGCTGACCGATGCGATGCAGAAGTATTTCCAGAGGTAATTATGACTAACGCCGCCCAGCGCGTTAAAACCCTGATTCAGGATATGGCCGAAGACCGCAAGCACTACCATAACCTGACCGTTTTACTTGAAAAGCAGCGTCATCATATTGTGGCCCGCGATACGGTCGCCATGGACGCTATCAACGAGCAAATGATGGCGCTATACCAGCAGCTATCGCAGCACAGCCAACAGCGCTACCAGGTGCTCGCCCAGTTGGGTATCGATGCCAATACCGAAGGTATGAAGACGCTGATCGCGCGCTTACCTGCCGCCCACCGGCCTACCGTGAACACTCTGTGGCAGGGATTACAGCAGCAGGCCGCTCACTGCCAGACGGCAAACGAGTACAACGGCGCGTTGATGAATATGCAGCAGGAGATTCTGGGCAATTTGCTGAACAGCACTGAGCCGGAGAATTGGTTGTATCAGCAGGGTTAGACGGTGGTAATGGCGTGGTTTCAATGGTAGAACGTGTTTTTAAAGCCCGACCCGGTCTGGATATTCACTACAGGCTGCAAATCCCTAAATATGACTGTCAGCACCTCTTAATCGTGATGTCAGGCTTTAATATTCCTGATCCCACAATTTATGACTTTGAGATGTTGTCACACTGCCGATCCACTATCTTGTGGATCAAAGACGATTTTAACGGGCTTCCGGCCTACTACCTTTGCAACAATATGAAGTTTGAAATCGAACAGGGCGTCAGCACGCTAATTGATGCGATTATTCATGCGGTTAAGCCGAAATATACTTCAATACTCGGGGCATCAAAAGGTGGAAGCGCTTCGCTGTATTACGGTATTAAACATAAAATCAAAAATATTGTTTCTTGTGTCCCCCAGTTTCGATTGGGGCATTATGTTGCCAGTGGCTATTGGGAATCGGTAGGCCATGCCATGATGGGTGGAGTCAGCCCGGAGAAAGTCTTTATCCTCGATCGTTATCTCCCCGGAATGATAAAACAAGATAAAATGCTGCAACGCAATATTTATCTTTTTACATCACCACAAGATAAACAGTTTATTAGTGAACTCGAGCCGCACCTGCCGCTTTTTGATAAATATTCTAATTTCAACCTTGTGGAAACTTGTTCTCCACTGGTTACCGAACATACGCAGGTCACACCCTATAATTTAAACCTATTACTAGCTCTTATTTATCAGTTTGAGGATGGGATTGCGCCTCAGTGGGGACATATCAGAAATGGGAGCCAGTGGGATAATAAAAATGAACACTGATAAATTAACATCACTTATAATCATCTGACTGGAAATAAAAATGGCAACATCCTTAATAAGCAAAGATGATTGTATTGGTTTCTTCATGGAGACATCATTTCACTATGAAGTTTATCGTAATATCATTGCTGAACTGGTAAAACAAAAAGTTCGTTGCGAGCTAATTATTAATGACCTCATAGAGCCAGAGTTCGTTAATGAAATGCTGGCGTCGCTAGCAAAAATTAGTGTTTCTGGCCTCGATTGCATGTTCCTGTCAGCCGCCTTGAACATGTCTAAAAAATACTCTTGCCTGCTTAGCCCATATTACCTGGATTATTTTGATAAATTATCATCAGTCCATATCAGAACGATCTATGGGCTTGCCAAAAACCAGTGGAATCATGCTGAGTGGAATGCAAAATATAATGCGATTCTGTGCTACAGCAACTATACAAAAAAATCACTGTCGCCAGATGATAGCGTTCATATCGTGGGCAACCCGCGCTTTGATGACTGGCATAACTCACTTTATAATCCAGCCCTTCCTAATGAACTGAAAATTCAGGCACCAAAACCAACGATTCTCTATGCCCCAACCTATGGCGAACTAAGCTCACTTATTCCGTGGGCAGAAAAATTGGGTCGTTTAAGCCATGAATACAATATCATCACCAAACTACACCACGGTACGCTGTACAAAAAGGGTGAACTGAGTGCATTGAAAGCAGCAAGGCGCCATCTGAAGAATCTTGTCTCCAGCAGCGATGTGACCTTTTCGCTACTGAATCAGGCCGATTACGTGATTACCGATAACAGTGGTTTTATTTTCGATGCTATTAATGCAGATAAGAAAGTGATTCTCTTAAACTGGCAAGAGATGGATACCCTACTTAAGGACAATCAAACACTGAGTTCTTTAGATAGCCCGGAGCAACAAGTCAGAGCGTTTCTTCCCGTCGCGCATGATATGGCAGAGCTCCGTCAATATCTGTCTGCGGAGTATGACTGGCAGCAGCATGCTGGGAAATTGCGGGAAATTAAGATGGAATATTGTGATGCATTTAATGACGGCATGGCAGGACAACGTGCAGCACAGGTAATAATCAATACCATCACCCAGTAACCAAACTGATGACCCGGAGTTCTGGCCTTCACCATTTATCCGGGTTATCACCGCATCTTGTTCAGATAGTCTTGATGACCTCAATCACCGAAGTCGTCGAGACAGACGGCGTACGTTCAAGATAGACAACATTCGCCAACGAAGAAAGGCTATCAAAGCGGCCTTTCCAGTCATCCCCCATGACCAAAACATCCGCTGAATATCTCTTAATATATTCTGCTTTTTGCTCCAGTGATTCTTCAAGAAAAACATCATCTACGTAGCGGATCCCCTGAATAATAGACAAACGATCATGTTGCGCATATACAGGATAGCGTTCTTTCTTTTTAAAATTCAGTGCATCGGAGGAAACACCGACAACCAGACGATCGCCTAATGATTTTGCTCGTCGCAAAATATTCAAATGACCAACATGGAATACATCAAATGTACCAAATGTTATTACAGTTCTCATTGTTCTATCCGCTCGTTCGATGAGAATGAACTAGCTATATTCCTCGACATGCCAGGTCATTTGTTCACGCATCACAGACTCTACCTCATGGTGTAGAAGTGTAATAAGACCAGTACAGGCGTCAGTATTGTTGCCAGGAAACAGCATTCTCGCCATCTCTTGCCGTTGTTCTTTTTTGTCATCCTGGTATAAGGCCTTTTTTAGCACATCCGGTAAATTTTTCTGCGTAAAGAGATAGGCAAAATCAACATCAGGAACAAGAGAGAAATCAGGTTCAAAATTGCGATGCCGTTGATTTTCGAAATCTAAGCGCATGATCGGCTTTTCGGTTAACAGAAAATCGAACATGATGGATGAGTAATCCGTCACCAACAGGTCGAATTGATTCATAACCGGATAAAGATCAATCGATGGACTGATATAAAAACAGTTCTTTGAAAGTTCTTTACAGTCCTCTCCATTCACAAGCAATGGATGGCTTTTGATAAACAGCGCCGCGTTATTTTCTCGACACGCTTTCACCAATTGCACAATAAAGCCCGTACTGGCCGTGACAATCTCATTATCTCCACGCTGCCAGGTTGGCGCAAAGAAGACCTTCTTATGCAGCGGGTTTAATAACACGCTTAAGATACTGCCCGGGATCTCGCTGCCAATATACTCATGCTCTGTTGCAGGACGGAGCAATACTTCGTTTCGTGGATACCCCGAACGAATAAGCCGTTTACAGCCAAACGCCCGACGAAAGAAACTGTCCAGGTAAGGTGAGGTACTGAGTACACCGTCGGCTCGCGAGGCAAAATCAACCGGTCTTCTGAAGTTATAATCCATCACATCCAGATGCTGAATAAGCTCCAGTAAAAGATGCTTTACCGACACTCCGTGCCAAAGCTGGAGATGTCTCGCACCTTGTAAACAAGAGAATAGTTCTTCACTGCCGTTTAAGCTCTGCGATGGGTTGACGCAGAACACGGCCACAGAGGCTGACAGAAATAGCTGAATAGTCTCAGATAGCGTTTCCTGTACAATCAAGTGGCAAGGTAAGCCTTTCTTCTTTAATTCCGCAATCAGTGTTTCTTCACAACTACACCAGACACAGCGGAAATCGCGCTCTCTTTCGAGCGCTTTTAAATAAAGATATTTGCTATTGTCGCTAAACTCTTCCCGGCCAAAAAAAAGAACAATTCTTTCTTTTGAGACTTTTTTTGAAAGATGCTGTAAGCGAGCCCCTAATTCAGTATTCATTTAACTACAACCTACTCATTAAATAATGTCGTGACTTTTAACAGCCCTTACAACAGCGACAACCCGCATAGCAAACTGTAATCCGCCGTATTCCCCGCCTCAGCAGTAAACGGATTCTGCTGCTGCCAGCCGCGTAGCGCGCTAACCAGCAGCGCAACGTCATCCTGGGTTAATGTCCCCTGCTCGCTGCGAATCGCACACAGCATTTTGGTGTGGAAGAACTGACGCGCTAGCCCAAGGAACGCTTCGCCGTAATTGGTTACGTTAACGCCCGGGAAGATATCGCTATAAAGCTGATAAATAAGAATATTACGCAGAGCATGCGGCTGTTCATCAAACAGCGCAATGTCATTCCACGCAGATTCCAGCTGCTGCTGACGTTCTGCCAGACGAGCGTCCTGCATAATCGACAGCTCGCTAAATTTCAGCGCCATACCCATTTTCTCAACCATCGGCAGGTTCAGATTCAGGCGCATCGCTCCCATCTCTTTGAGCGCGGCAATACGGTTTTCTGCAATCGGCGGCAGCATGGCAAACTGTTGTGCCAATACGCCTTGTTCTGCAAGCTGCGCCAGCTGTTCGCCCATGCTGGAGAGCAGGACCGGATCGTTCTCGCCGTTATCGCGATGCTGCTGTGCTTTACTCAATAGCACGCCGATAGCATAGAGACTCACATCAAGATTCAGTGCCGCATGCACCGCCAGGTTGATGCACTGCTGATTAAGCATCTCGTTCCACGCCGGAAGTGGCTCATCGCTCTGTGCTGCCGCTTTTTCGGTATGCAGCACAAAGGCCTCCGGGTTGAACAACATCTCTTTGGCCGCCGTTTCGCAGCCAATATCCAGGCTTTCACGCTGCTGGCTTTTCAGCTTCATGCTGATGTGCGGCCAGCTTTCATCGCTGCTCTGACAGGCCGGACAGGCGCATGGCGTCTCGCGCGCATCGAAACGTGAGACGAATTCAGGTTGGTAATGTTCAATCAGTTCCATGTTGGGTCTCTTTAGCAGTCTCGGGTTCACGGTGTTTACGGAAGAACCAATGCGTGCAGTCAATCAGCTCGCCGGTTGTCGGGTGCGGGTGTTGCTGTAAGAAGGCGAAGCTTGGGCTAAAGCCCAGCCACATCGCGTTCTTACTCATCAACGCCGTCCAACAGCGATCGAGGCTCACGTCCTGTTCGATGGCCTGACGATAGGCATCCAACAGCACCTCGTAATAGCCCGCATTCACCGCATAGGCGCATGCGCACCCGGCGTTATAGATCCGCGCAACCCCTTGTAAAGACTGGGTCGGCGTAAAGTTTTCGTAGCGGCCGCCCAACAACAACATCTGCCAGTCAACCTGATTCAGGCCGTTTAGCAGCTTGTTGATGTTATTCACGGCATTCTCTTTTCTGACAAATTGCAGCTTGGCATCGAGCAGCACGACGTTTTGCCACTCCTGCTGCTTCGCTTGTTCAAGCACCTGATAATGCGTTAAACGCTCGGCAGCGATGGCAGACTCCGCCGGGACTTTAGCAACCGGCACGATTTGTCCTGCCTGTACGCCCAGCGCCAACAGAGACTCGCAGTACGTAGGCAACCCGGTTTCCTGTTGCGGGTCATAAAGCACGACAATTTTTTCAAACGCCGTCCAGTTCACCTGGGTGCTCATCGGCGCGGTGCTCAGACGGCGATAGTGCGCCAGCAAATTGGCATCACTGACGAAATCTTCCAGCGTTAAATCCACCGGCGTAGAGCTGTCGAGAATAAAGTCTTTGTCGTAGGTATTGCTGCTGTGCGAGATGCACAAAATCGCCTGCTTTGGTTCAATCTGCTGAACCGGGGTGGTAAAATTATTAAGGAATCCGCCCTCTTCCGCTTTCGTGGCTTCATCGTCATAACGATGCTTTTTCAGCAGGTTGCGGTGATAGCCGAAAGTGCCGTTTAACGCGTGGCGCTGTCCGAACGAGTGGGTCAGGTAGATTTTGTCCAGATGGCTATACCAGATGTAGATCTGGTCACTGCCGGAGAACAGGGCGTTGTTCGCCTGCATCTGCGCCACCTGGTGGGCGATTTTGCTCGGCGCGTAATAGTCATCGTCATCAAAGCAGATGATGTAGTCACCGGTCGCAAGATCGTTGAGACGGTTACGTTTATTGCCCAGCGTCAGCCGTTCGGGGCTGTGGATATAGCGCACATTCGGCTGTGAAGGGTCGCTCATCATCGCAATCAGGTCGGCGTTGCTGGTCGGCGAATCGTCGAGAATAATCAGCTCGCGCCTGTCTGCTGGATAGTCCTGGTACTGCCAGATATAAAGCAGATAGGGCAGAAACTCGCGACGGTTATAGGTTGGACACACCACGCTCACGAAGGGGGTTGGCTGCGGTTGCGTGCGCTGCTGGCGTGCCAGAAGCGCCGACATCAAAGTAGGTTTGGTCGTCATCATCGTTATCGTTGGCGGGTAATGGCCTGCTGTTGGCGCAGCCAGCATTGGGCGGAGATAGAGTCAGTCATTTTTTGCTCGCGGCGGTTCATTTCCATCAGACGGTCGCTACGTTTGGCATCCAGCACCAGCTCAAGGCTTTTTTCCCGTCGGGACTCGGCCAGCAGGTTGCCCTGAATCTTTTGGGCTTCGAGATGCGCCAGCGCTTGCTCCTGCTTTTGCCAATCGATAACACGCTGAATATTGTGTTTATATTTCGACTGGTTAATCATCATCGCCGCACTATTGGCGCTTTGCGTCACCAGTCCCGTAGCCAACGACGTCAGCGCATCAATGTTTTTCTCAAAACGCTGACAAACCTGCTTTTGCGTCGCCAGCTTGAGGCTTAAATCGTCCACCGCGCGGTGACGCAGCAGGTGAAGCTGTTCAAGTGTCGAAATCAATTTGCTCATCGCGTATTACCCTGCTTGCGCCAACGTGCGTAGGTCGGTGATGGTGGAATCCATGAGCGCCGCATCCTGCACTTCTTGCTGTAAGAACTGCGTGATAGCCGGGGAGAGGCGCACGGCCCTATCGGCCAGCGGATCGGCCCCGGCAACGTACCCTCCGAGCGGGATCAGCGGTTTAATGCTTTGATATTCGGCATACAGTTGCTTAAGCGTTCGTGCAGCGAGTTGATGTTCACGGCTGGTGACCTGGCTCATACAGCGGCTAATAGACTGCCCGATATCAATGGCCGGATAGTGTCCTGCCTCAGCCAGATGACGCGAGAGGACGATATGACCGTCGAGCACCGCACGCGCACAGTCAACAATCGGATCCTGCTGATCGTCGCCTTCCGCCAACACGGTGTAGAGGGCGGTCAACGATCCTGCACTTCCACTGTTTCCCGCACTCTCCACCAGACGGGGGATCATGCTGAAGGCTGAAGGCGGATAACCTTTAGTGGCAGGCGGTTCACCCAGCGACAGTGCAATCTCGCGCTGCGCCATGGCATAGCGGGTCAATGAATCCACCAGCAACAGCACGTCTTTGCCTTTGTCGCGGTAATAGCTGGCGATGGTGTGGCATAACTCGGTCGCCTTTATACGCATCAGCGGCGATTCATCCGCCGGTGCCGCCACAATCACCGACTTCGCCAGCCCGGCAGCCTGGAGCGAGTTTTCGATAAACTCTTTGACTTCGCGACCACGTTCGCCGATAAGCCCCACCACCACCACTTCGGCTTGGGTGTAACGCGTGATCATCCCCAGCAGCACGCTTTTGCCCACGCCGCTCCCCGCCATTAGCCCCACGCGCTGGCCTTTGCCGATGGTCAGCAAGCCGTTGATTGCACGTACGCCCACATCCAACGGCGCTTCCACCGGCTGACGTTTTAACGGGTGAATCTGCGGCAGCTGCTGCGGCAGTAACGTCTCACCACCCAACTTACCTTTGTCATCCAGCGGCTCGCCGAGGCCGTTGACCACGCGCCCCAGCCACTGATCGCCAATCATCACGCCTTCGCTTTTTCCAGCAGGAAAAACGCGGGCACCGGCAATCAGGCCGGAAGGTTGTTTGAACGGCATCAGGTAGGTGACTTCACGGTCAAAACCAACTACCTGCGCTTCTATCATCTCTTGCTCGATGCTTTCGACATGGCACATCTGGCCAATCGCCAACCGACAGCCGACACACTCCAGCAAAATGCCGTTGACGCGAACCAGACGCCCGGCCACGCGGGCGAGATCGATATGCTCTATGGAGCGCAGCGCCTGCTCGAAATCAAGGTTGCTCATGGACCGCTTCCGGCAGCAGATTGTCTTTTAGCACAGCGACGCACTGGTCGAGGCGATGTTGGCATCCCACGTCCATTTCAGTGGTATCGGTCACCACGCGACATTCGCCCGGCTCTAACGCGGGATCGGCGGTAAGCCCCCACTCGCGTGCTTTCTCCGGCTCCGCCTCATTGATACGGCGGAACTCTTCGGCGTTAAGCAGCACGCGGATCTGCTCCGGCGGCTGCGGCAGGCTGGTTAGCGCTTCTTCAACCAGTGCAAGTAATTGGGTTGGATGAAGCGCCAGCTCACAGCGAATCACCTGACGAGTCACTTTTTCCACCAGTTGCATCAGTTCTTCACGGCGGCGCTGTTCGTAGCTTTCAAGAAAACGCTGAACGTCAGCGGTCACACGCTCAATTGGCGCAGCGGCTTCCAGAAACTGCTGGCGTGCCTGCTGTTTACCTTCCGCCAGACCTTTACGCATTCCCTCATCAAAGCCAAGACGCGCGCCTTCCTGGTAACCTTCTTCTTTCCCTTCGGTCATCCCTTGGGCAAAGCCCTGATTAACGCCTTCGCGAAAACCTTCCTGCAACTGCTGCTGATAGGCCGCAGGATCGGCGCCCGCGCCGGTTTCCTCTTCGACGGGTGCGTGAGGATTTGCCCAACGCTTACGTAACGGAGGAAATTGGTGCAGTCGCGGTTTCACCACGGCCTGGCGACGAGAGGTCAGCGCCTCCAGCGGAAAGCTGCGTTTCTTAAACATGCTTAGTCCACCGTCTGCTCTGCGAACAGCTGTACCTGGATTTCACCTTCAGCGACCAGCTGGCGCAAAGTCTGCATAATCTCTTTACGCACCTGCTCAATACGACTGACGGGCACAGGCCCCAGACGGTTGGTAGTGCTTTGCAGCAAGGTCACCTGGCGCTTTGGCATCACGTTGAAAATAGCCTGACGCAATACCGGCTCAGTGCCTTTGAGCGCCACCGCCCATTCGTCGATTGGCACTTCATCCATCAGGCGCTGCAAGGTCACCGGCGTCTGGCGACTTAAGATAAAGAATTCATACATTTCGTCCTGGAGATCGTCCACCACGCTCTCATCACGTTCACGCAGCTGATCCAGCAGTTCTTGCTGGTTGTTGGGAATACGGTTGACGATATTGGCGGCGTGCTTGATGCCCACAACCTTCGAGCCGTGTTCGGAGAGCACGGCAATTCCGCGGTCAATCAGGCGATCCAGCTCATCAATCACATCACGGTTGATGTCGTCCAGGCGGGCAACGCGGTAGATAATTTCATCCTGGCGCTCGCGCGGCAGAACGCTCAGCACGCTGGCGGCAATATCCGGCGGCAGAAAGGCGAGGAACACTGCCTGCAATTGCAGATGTTCCTGCTCAATCAATGCCGCCAGTTGTGGGGTATCTACCCACTGCAGGCGCGCCATGCGGTAGCGAATTTCATCGCCGTAAATACCGTTAATCACGCTGCGGGCAATTTCGCCACCCAGCGCTTTTTCCAGAATGCTTCGCAGGTAAGAGCGCGATGCGCCATTGATGCCACTTTGCTCGCTGTAATCAGAGAAAAAGTTATTCATCGCCTGACGCGCCTGATTTACCTTCACGTCATGTAAGCGCGCCATGGTTTCGCTCAGCAGCACCACCTCTTCGCGGTTGAGTTTCTGCATGACCTGCGCGGCCGCTTCTTCACCTACGCTTAGCAGCAGGATCGCCGCCTGCTCAAGGCGGCTGCGGCTGCTGACATTATTAGTCTTGCTTGCTGTTGCTTCGGTCATTGCTGTTGATCCATTGTTTCAGAACATCTGCGACGCGCTCGGTTTCGCTCTGGGCCAGAACCTGGAGATACTCCACTTTGGTTTCAAGGCCAGAGCTTTGCGGCGGTAGCAGCTCATCATTATTGTTAAAGCCCACTTTCGGCAGCGCGGAGAGATTGTCTTCTACCACCGTGGAGTCATCGGTCAGCAGATTCTGGTCTCGCTGACCGGCATCCTTAACAACGCGCTCACGACGACCGAAACGTTGCGCCAGCGGACGCACGCCAAACAGCAGGGTCAGCAACGCCAGCAAGCCTATGCCGCCGCTTTGTCCCCAGTACTGCATATCCGGGTCTTTCCACCATTTCTCACTCAGCACGCTGTCTGCCACGGGTACCGTGAAGGCCAGCACATCAAGCGTCAGCGCATCACCACGCTGCTTATCGATTCCGGCGGCGCTCTCCACCAGACGCGTGATGGAGGTCAGTTGCTCAGGTGTAATATTGGCGAGCGCAGGCGCCGTCTGATTGAGCGCAACAGCCACGCTCATCTTCTCAAGCTTGTAGCCCGGATGACGGATGTGGCGGATATCGCGGTCGAACGCATACTTGCGCTGTTCCTGAGTGCGATTCATCAAGGAACGCGGATCGCTGGTATTGGTCGATGCCGTGTTCGCCGCCGGAGCCGGAGCCGCCGCATCTGCACCCGCTGCCTGTGCGGCAGCCGCCTGCGGATTCTGATTTACCGGGCGATTACTCAGCGAACCAGGAATACCGAAGGCCATTTCGTTGGTGGTATTTTCCTGACTAAGCTGCTCATCGCTGACGCGCGGATCTTTACCCAGACGCTCCTGAGTCTCTTCCACACGGCTTAAATCAACGGTTGGCGCCACGCTAATACGGTAATTACCGGCCCCCACCAGTGAGGTCAGCAGGCTCGATATATTTTTGCTGGTGTCTTCACGGATGCGCTGCATCACGTCGTCGCCCATGCGTTTGCCCGCCATGGTGCCATCCGGGCCAGCAACGCCGTCAGACAGTAAGTTCCCCATCTGATCGACAACACGAACGCTCGCCGCCGCCATTCCCGGTACAGAGCCGGAGACCAACTGCACAATGGAAGCGACCTGTTGCTCATCCAGCTGTTTGCCATAGCGCAGCTGCACCACCACGGAGGCGCTGCTATTGGGTTTATTAGTCAGGACAAAGGAGCTGGATTCGCTTAGTCCCAGGTGCACACGCGCATGCTCAACCGGGTTTAGCGCCATAATGCTTTTCGCCAGTTCGCCTTCCAGACTGCGCTTGTAACGCACGTTCTGAATAAACTGGCTGCTGCCGAGCATCTCTTCTTTATCCATCAGCTCGTAGCCGTCTGGCGACGCGGCGCTAATGCCTTTTGCCGCCAGCGCCATACGCGCCCGAGAGAGGGTGTTTTCGGTGACCAGTACCTGGCCGTTATCAGGGTTAATACGGTAGGCGATATTCTCCGCCCCCAGCACTTCAACCACCTGGGAGACAGGAATACTTTCCTGTGCGCCGTACAGCGCCACGTAGCCCTGATTGCTTTTCCAAAGAGACGCCACAATGGCCAGCGTGAGCACCACGCCGCCAACAATCATCAGCAGCTTAGGATTCATCACGCCAGCAGGGACTGGGAGGGCAGGAAGACGATTTTTGATTTTGTTTAACACGGTACAGACCTTACAGCGAAATATTCATCACTTCGTCCAGCGCGCTATTGAGCTTATTGCGCACCTGCATCATCGCCGAGAAGGCCACGCTGGCTTTCTGACTCTCAATCATTGCGCCGGCTAAATCGTCGCTCTGACCCATATCAATGGCGGTCTGTTTTGCCCCTGCGCTGTGCTGTAGCGCATCAACATTGTTGATGGCGTTGTTCAGAACGCTGGAAAACGAGACAGGTTCCATGCGGGTAAATGCACCGTTTGCCGGGGCTATTTCCTGCGAGGAATTTATCGAACCGGCAGAAGCCAGCATGGCGGTCTGCTCCATTCGACCGAGCAGCGCCTGTTGCGCGGTGTTAATACCTGCGGCAGCTATTTTGTCCATTATTGTTTCCTTCCTGGCCTCAGGAATAACATTCAATATCAATGCCTTCGTCACGCATGGACGCAAGACGGTAGCGCAGTGCTCTTGGCGTAATGCCCAGGAACTCCGCCGTTTTAGATTTGTTGCCTTGATGGCGTTTTAGCAGGTCGATGATGTACTGATATTCCGCCAGACGTCCGTGCAGTTTGACGTCACGAATCGCCGAGCTTCCCGTATCCTGTTCACGGTAAGCGGGCATCATTCCCACAGCCGGGGTTTCCGGCAGCGGAACACGCGGTACCAGACCGAAGTCAGCGGCTTTAATTTCGTCACCGTTACCGAGGATCATGCCGCGCTGGATAACGTTTTCCAGCTCACGCACATTTCCCGGCCAGTCATAGCCGAGCAGGGCATTTCGGGCATCATCACTTAAGCGAACATCGCCTTTATGGAAGGCGCGGTACTTGGCGATAAAACGCTGAACCAGCGGTAAAATGTCCTGCTTACGTTCACGTAATGGCGTGATGTGAATCGGCACCACCGAAATACGGTAAAACAGATCCTGGCGGAAACGGCCTTCGGCAATCTCTTGCTGCAGGTCTTTATTGGTTGAAGCCACCAGACGAATGTCGAGGGGAATACGTTTATGGCTTCCCAAACGTTCGACTTCCTGCTCCTGCAATACGCGTAATAACTTCGCCTGTAATGAAAGTGGCATATCACCAATTTCATCCAACAGCAGCGTTCCGCCGTTTGCCTGTTCAAACTTACCGGCGACACTTGCTACTGCACCGGTGAATGCGCCTTTTTCATAACCGAATAAAACGGCTTCCAGCATACTTTCTGGAATAGCCGCACAGTTAACCCCAACATACGGAGCATCGCTGCCACAGGCGTGTTCATGGATATATTTAGCAACGCATTCCTTACCTGTCCCGGTTTCGCCGGTAACCAATACGGAAACATTATACTTGGCAACGCGACGAGCTAATGAGATTACGCCCACGCTGGCAGGGGAAACAGCCACAAAGCTATTTCCATTACGGTCTTCACGTTCAATGATAATGCTCATTTTGGAGTACCAGTAAAAAAGAACAAATAGAAGAATAGGTTAAACCTTTATTAGCGACATGATAAAACCACATTGCTACACGGGGAGTTAAAAGCACATTTATAATGCTAATAAAGATTTAATACTGCGATATCTACACGGGGAAAATACTCTTCCGTGGAAATATGCCGCCTAGTATACCCAGCGACTAAGAATTGTCCCATTTTTAATGAGTATTAAAACATTAATTCATAAAAATCAACAATTTAAGATTGATATTAATCTGCGAGATAGCGGAAAAATAATGGATTAATAAACGAACTTCTATTGCAATAAAAAGAGTATAAAGGTTTAATCCACACCCTGAATAAAAAGGTGTGCGAGTTTTTTGTCATCGGGGAATCTTCGATGCTGAGGTAAAGCGTCACAACATTCTCAAAACTCAAATGCAACCAGGAAATAATTTCGTGCCCATTGTCCGTTAACAAAAAGCACGGGCAATAGTCTCATCAGGCATTTATAGCAAAGCGGAATAATCATGTACCCTGCTTCACAGAGAATCAGAATCCATCATCAGGATAATCTTCCCGACCTGGTAAAACTCGATGTCAGCAAACTCGGTCGTCCATGGCATAAACTGCCTAAGTTAATGAACGATAATTTTGACATCCTTGATGCACGTCTGAGCATTTACTTTCTGAAGAAGCTACGTGTTAACGCCGCGTTAGAATCTATGAACTTTGCTATCGACCAGCATTATAAAAATGCCCAAATATTCTCAACACCTTATGGCAATATCGCTTTTGTTATCGACCGTATTTTATTGTTAAATATTCTTCATGATTATTATGGTCTGAGCAAAGACAGCAGCCAAATTGAGCCTGATGTATCACTACCGATCACCAAAACAGAAGAACGTCTAAAAAGTAAGTTGGGCCAGGAGCTCACCTCACTGGCTATTTGCAAAGAGACCTTTGGTGAAGACCTGGATATTAAAGTCGATTATTCCACGGTCATCAGTCAGTGGGCGTGGTGTATCACCTTTACGCTCGAAGGGTACAGCAACGGCAGCTTTTCCATCCTGCTCGACAACCACCATGTTGACCAGATGCTGGCGACCTTACGCACGCCGGATGCCCATGAACGCGACATTGAAAAGAGCACAACCTTAAGCACCGGGCAAATCGAACGCCTGTTCGACAGTCTGCCGTTGACGCTTACCGGCCGCCTGGCCAGCCTGAATCTGACCGTCGCGCAGATTGCTGACATCAAACCTGGGGACATTATCCCTATCGCAATTAATGAACCTTTACCGGTCTTTATCGGTAAAGAACAGATTTTTGAAGCCGCTATCGCCGAAGATCGCAGCAAGCTTTTCTTGTGCGATATCCATGATAAGACAACCGAGAAGCAATATGAGTGATTTGCAACATGAGCTGAGCCAGTCCCTGGATCTGGACGACCTGAACCTCAGTGATATGACACAGGACGAGACCGTTGAGGGCAATATCCGCCTCGATTTGCAGCCAGAAATGCGTAACACACCGCTGACCGACGTTCGTCGCATGGCGCTGTTTAGCCGTATCCCTGTGACGCTGACGTTGGAAGTCTCTTCCGTGGATATTTCGCTGGCTGAACTGATGGCGGTGAACAGCGATTCTGTCATCGAGCTGGATAAAATGGCCGGTGAACCGCTAGATATTAAAGTCAACGGCATTGCCTTTGGTAAAGCAGAGGTGGTTGTCTTAAACGACAAGTACGGCCTGCGCATCATCGAGTTTAACGCCAAAGAACTGGGTGAGCTGACCCGATGAACCGCACGTTCTACCGCAGCAGTTTTTCACTGTTGCTGCTCATCGGCCTGTTGTTCGCCCAGCCCGTACTGGCAGCGAACGGCGACATCACGCTCTTTAGCACCACCGCAAGCGGCGCAGGCCAGGATTACAACGTCAAAATTGAAATCCTGATCCTGATGACTCTGCTCGGCCTGCTGCCGGTGATGATGCTGATGATGACCTGCTTCACCCGCTTTATTATCGTACTGGCGATCCTGCGTCAGGCGCTGGGTCTGCAACAAAGTCCGCCTAATAAAATCCTTACCGGGATTGCGCTGGCGCTCACGCTGCTGGTGATGCGCCCGGTGTGGACGACGATTTACGCCGATGCGGTAGAGCCATTCCAGAACGACCAGATAACCCTTAAGCAGGCGCTGGTGAAAGCGGAAGCGCCACTGAAGAAATACATGCTGGCCCAGACCAGTAATAAAGCGATGGCACAGATAATGAGTATCGCCGGCATTGAAGGCGACGCACGCGAGCAGGATCTGACCATCGTGACCCCCGCCTATCTGCTGAGCGAGCTGAAAACCGCCTTCCAGATTGGCTTTATGATCTACATTCCATTTCTGGTTATCGACTTGATCGTCGCCAGTATCCTGATGGCGATGGGGATGATGATGCTGTCACCGCTGATTGTCTCACTGCCGTTTAAGCTGATGCTGTTCGTGCTGTGCGACGGCTGGACGCTGATTGTCGGCACGCTCACCGCCAGCGTACAGGGAATATAGCGATGATGAATATGGACACCGCCGGTGACATCATGGCATCGGGTATTCACCTGGTGCTGATGATCTCCGCCGTGGCGATTATCCCCAGCCTGCTGGTCGGCCTGTGCGTGAGTATTTTCCAGGCCACCACCCAGATTAACGAACAGACGCTGAGTTTCCTGCCGCGTCTGGTCGTCACGTTAGGGGTGCTGATTTTTGCCGGAAAGTGGATGCTGACGCAGCTGGTCGACTTTACCGTGCAGATTTTTCATCAGGCGGCGGCGCTGGTCGGTTAAGCCATATGGGAATCGATATTCAGGCGCTTTGGACGCCCATTTTAGCCCTGGTGCTGCCTTTCTTTCGCATCCTGGCATTCCTGCAGTTTGTTCCGGTGCTGGATAACCGCGTCTTCTCACGCCGTATCAAAGTCGGCTTCGCCATTGCGCTGTCCATCATTATTACTCCCATGTTGCCCAATAACGTGGTGCTAACCGAACTTATCTCCCTGCGCGCCATTTTGCTGATTGGTGAACAACTGCTGTGGGGATTTTTGTTTGCCACCGCGCTCCAGCTGGTGTTTGTCGCGCTGCAAACGGCGGGAAATATTCTGTCGATGAATATGGGGCTGGGTATGGCGATGATGAATGACCCGGTTAACGGCAGCTCCACCACGGTGATTTCGCAGATTATTTATGTCTTCTGCGCCCTGCTGTTTTTCATTATGGATGGGCATCTGCTGCTGGTGACCATTCTGTTTAAAGGCTTTAGCTACTGGCCAATCGGTCAGGCAATTAATCAGCCGACATTATTATTAATCATTCAAGGGCTCGGCTGGATCATGGCCTCCGCGACGCTGATTGCCTTACCCACCACTTTTGTGATGCTGATTGTGCAGGGGGGATTCGGCCTGCTTAACCGCGTGTCACCGACGCTGAACCTGTTTTCACTGGGTTTCCCCATCAGCATGCTGTTTGGCCTGCTGTGTATTTCGATGCTGGTCACCAACATTCCTGAGCACTATCTCCATTTAACCAATGAAGTTCTGGCGAAGCTTGATGCCGTGAGGGTGCAGTAATGGCCAGCAGCGGCGATAAAAGCGAAAAACCCACAGCCGGGAAGCTGCGCAAAGCGCGGGAAAAAGGGGACATTCCCCGTTCAAAAGATTTGACCATGGCGGTCGGTTTGGTGGCCTCGTTCTTCACTCTGACGACCTTCCTGCCCTACTACCAGCAGTTAATTGGCGAGTCATTTACCGCCGCGAGTACGCTGGCGCGAGACCTGGATAATCCCAACGTACTGAACCAGTTTTTGCGTCTGAATCTGTGGGTGTTGCTGCGTTTTATCGCCACGCTGGTGCCAATTCCTCTCGCTTGCATTGTGGCAAGCCTGGTGCCTGGCGGCTGGATTTTTACCCCCAATAAGCTAAAACCAGACTTCAAGAAGCTCAGCCCGATTAGCGGTGTAAAACGCATGTTCTCCGCCAGCCATTACACCGAAGTCGGCAAGATGATGTTGAAATGTGCGACGATCCTCGCCGTTATCTACACGATGGTGCATGACCAGATGGACAGCCTGCTGCACCTCCAGCGGCTGTATCTTTACCAGGCCATTGGTCACGGTTTTGCCATTTTCCATCACGTTATCAGCTACTTTGTCGCCGTTATCGTCATTTTCGCCCTGCTAGATGTGCCGCTGAGCAAATTTATGTTCACCAAGAAAATGCGCATGACCAAGCAAGAGGTGAAAGAAGAGCATAAAAACAACGACGGGAACCCACAGATTAAAGGCCGTATCCGCCAGTTGCAGCGCCAGATGGCGATGGGGCAAATATCGCGCACCGTACCGGAAGCCGACGTCATCATCACCAACCCCACCCACTACGCCGTGGCGTTGAAGTACGACCCAGACAAGGCGGAAGCGCCCTATATCGTCGCCAAAGGGATTGATGACGTGGCGCTGTGGATCCGTGAAGTGGGTGCCAGCCATAACATTGAAGTGGTGGAGTTTCCGCCGCTGGCGCGTGCGGTGTATTACACCACTCGCGTTAATCAACAAATCCCGGCGCAACTATTTCGCGCCATCGCTCACGTGCTGACTTACGTGATGCAGCTTAAATCCTGGCGTGAAGGCCGCGCCGAGCAAAAACCCCGCCTGAACAGGCACATAGACATTCCTCAAGAGGTATTAAAAGCCAATGGCGAACAGTAAGATGCGCAACGCGCTCAGCGTGCTCCGCAAGGGGCAGATTGCTGTACCTATCCTGCTTCTCTGCGTGCTGGCGATGGTTATTCTGCCGCTGTCGCCGCTGATGCTGGATATCCTGTTTACGTTCAATATCGTACTGGCGGTTATCGTGCTGCTGGTCGCGGTCAATATGCAGCGTCCGTTGGACTTTGCTATCTTCCCGACGCTGCTGTTGATAACCACGCTGATGCGATTGACGCTTAACGTCGCTTCCACGCGCGTGGTGTTACTAAAAGGGCATGAAGGCGAGGGGGCCGCCGGTAAGGTTATCGAAGCCTTCGGTCAGGTAGTGATTGGCGGCGATTTTGTCGTGGGCTTCGTGGTGTTTATCATCCTGATGATCATCAACTTCGTGGTGGTCACCAAGGGTGCGGAACGTATCTCCGAAGTCTCGGCACGCTTTACGCTGGACGCCCTGCCGGGTAAACAGATGGCTATCGATGCCGATCTTAACGCCGGTCTGATTAACCAGCAGCAGGCGCGTACTCGCCGCCAGGAAGTGGCTAAAGAGGCCGATTTCTATGGCTCAATGGACGGCGCGTCAAAGTTTGTCCGTGGTGATGCCGTTGCCGGGATCATGGTGCTTATCATCAACGTGATAGGCGGTATCTGTATCGGTATCTTCAAATACGATCTCGATGCCGGTCATGCTTTCCGCCAGTACGTACTGCTGACCATCGGTGATGGTCTGGTTGCACAGATTCCGTCACTGCTGCTGGCAACCGCCGCGGCGATTATCGTTACCCGCGTTAGCGAAGGTAATGATGTCAGCGACGAAATTAAAACTCAGCTGCTCTCCAAGCCGAAAATCCTCTACACCGCCGCCTTCGTCATGTTCGTGCTTGCGGTGGTTCCGGGGATGCCGCATATCGCCTTCCTGAGCTTTACTGCCCTGCTGCTGTTTGCCGCCTGGCGACAAAGCAAGGCCGTACAACCGGCACCACAAGAAACCGACATGGAGGCGATAAGCGAGGCGTTAGCCCCGGACGCGACGCCTGCGATCACCTGGGACAGCATTCCGCTAGTCGAACCCATTGGCCTGAACCTCGGCTACAAGCTGGTGACGATGGTCGATGAAGCGAAAGGCAGCCCGCTATCCCTGCGCGTGCGCGGGGTGCGTCAGGTCATTTCAGAGCTGTGCGGCGTGCTGTTGCCAGAGATCCGTATCCGGGAGAATTTCCGCCTCAAGCCCGCGCAATATGCGATTCATATCAACGGTATTCGTACCGCGTTAGGCGAGGTGAATGCCGAGAAGCTGATGGCGATCCCCGGCACCGAACTGTACGGTGAAATTGATGGCGTGCTGGATACCGACCCGGCCTACGGCATGGCGATTGTGTGGATTGACCAGGAGCAAAAAGCCAAGGCGCTGAACCTTGGCTATCAGGTGGTGGACTGCGCAAGCGTGGTGGCCACCCACGTCAATAAGGTCGCCCGCGAACACTTACCAGACCTGTTTAACTACGACGATATTACGCATCTGCATGCTCGTCTGGCGCTCCAGGCACCGAAGCTGGCGGAAGATTTAAACGCGGCGCTCAACTACAGTCAGCTGCTGCGTATTTATCGCCAACTGCTGCTGGAACAGGTGTCGTTGAAAGATATCGTAACCATAGCCTCCACGCTGCTGGAAAGTTCGGCGGTGACCAAAGACCCGGTGCTGCTAACGGCAGACGTGCGCTACGCGCTGCGTCGAGCCATTGTGCATAACATCAACGGCGATCGCCCACAGTTGGCGGCTTATACCATGGATAATCAGCTGGAAAATATGCTGCTGGGTGCGCTCAATCAGGCACAGCAGGCCGGTAAAGTGACGCTGGATAGCTTCCCGGTCGACCCTAATATTCTGACCCAATTGCAAAATACGATGCCGATGATTTACGAGCAGATGAAAGCGAAAAGCCTACCGCCGCTGTTGTTGGTAACGCCACAACTGCGCCCGGTAATTTCACGTTATGGAAGACTGTTTGCCAGCGGGCTGCATGTACTGTCATACAATGAAGTGCCGGACGACGCCGATTTGAATGTGGTGGGGACATTAGCGTAGCCCACCCGAGGCATTTGTAGCCCGGACGAGGTGCGCAAGCACCGACTCCGGGGAGACTCGGGAACTAATCCCGGCGGCGCTTCGCTTGGCCGGGCTACCTGTGGACGTAGGCTGGAAAAGGCAAAGCCACCATCCGGCAATGTGCGCGGTTTTGCCTGATGGCGCGTAGCTTATCAGGCCTGCATGTTGTCAATGCTCACAGTATCTACTGATCTAAATAGCGCAATTTCCATTCAGCGATAGTGCGCGGCATCAGCGCCGCATCATTCCCCAGCGTGCTGAAATAGGAAAACACCAGCTTACCTTTGCTGTCAGGCTGGATCCGCGCCGCCCAGATATTGCCACCGGTGTACATCACAATAGCTGTGCGGGTGTTGGCAGCACCTCGAACCCACATTGATACCACCGTCGCCCCCACGTTATCGATATCCTCGGTGTAGATATAAATATTCGCCGTGTCGACAAACTTCTGATAATCATCGCCAACCAGCGCGCGAAAACGTTCGTCCATTTTCGTATCGGCAAAAATTTTCAGCGACTGGAGTGTCGCTTTAGGTCGCGGGTCGGTATCTGACTTCAAATAGCGGCCATCAATAAACGCGCCGTTTGGCATCGATAGACGACAGCCCCAACCTGCATTGCTGTAGGCCTGTATGGCTCCGCTTTTACGCGGAATAAACAACACCTTACACTGCTTGCTATCGACCATATCGTCAATCAGCACCATGCCATATACCTTGCGCGCCTCGGCGGTAAACTCATCCTTATTTATCCCTGCCCAGATACGAATATCGGCAGTAATTGACCAATCTGCGCTATGGCTGAACTGCACCCGTCCGCCGCTCATATTGGCCGAACTGGTGTTCCACCAACGCCCATCCCACTCAAAATTGGACTCGACTTCGGCTATTTTGCTGATTCCGGCATAGTAGGCACGCTCAATGCAATCATTTGATGAACACTCATCCAACGACTTTTCCCACGCGACGTACTCGGCGTGCACAATGCGTGCATCGCGGTAGACCAGCATCGCACGGTAGACGTTCGACATGGTGTCATCCAGCCAGTTCAGGTTGTCGTTATTACAAATGGTGTTTTCAAGCGGCGTTGACGCGCGCTGGCAATTCACAGCAAAGGCGCTGGAAGCAGTCAAGGCCATCGCAATAATCAATAAATGAATCAGGCGCTTAATCATTAAGGATACTTTTTGTGCAGAAGAGAACGGTATTTTGGCTAAAACCATAACTTATTGCAATAAATCACCTTAAATAATTCACCACACAAATAATTTACAACCGGTTTAAGTTATCAACAAATATTGTCGCTTGTAGGCTGAGTGTTCATTCTTTTGGATTATCCGGTTATGAAGATAGATAGTAGCAATTACACGCTTTCGGCACTTTCTTCGATCACATCTTTGGAAAACACCGAACGTAAACCGCTGGGCATTACCCGTGAAAGCGGGCAATACAGCCCACAAGGCGGGCATTGGCAACTTTCGAGCGCGGCAATTTCAGCCGTTGTCAGCCTGCGTAGAGGCGACGTTATGCCTTATTATCAAGGTAAACCCGTAACATGGTCGTTAATTCAGTATGACTTGAATCAGGAAGCTGAGATCTAATATTTAACTAATGATTCACTAACTGAAAATTAATTTAACGCTCTGTACTCCTCGCGGTAAGAATAATATCTCTCACCGCGTATCTCATTTTTTAGTAGCGTAATAGTCTGCTCTCGGACCTGAAAGCAAGCCCGTAAACGGTGATCGCGCGCGCGGACAAAAAACCGCTAACCAGCGAAGATGAATCATCTTTTTTCTGCGCCGTGCACGACGCCGTTTTTTTGTTTATTCAGGAGATCCCATGACCACCTACACGTTCCCGCAAAATTTCTTCTGGGGCGCGGCTGCCTCTGGCCCGCAAACCGAAGGCGCACAAGGCAAGCCGCACCGCTCTATCTGGGACAGCTGGCACGCCGAGCAGCCGGAACGTTTCTACAATGGGATTGGCCCACAGACAGTGTGCAACACGCTAAATCGCTACAAAGAAGATGTTGCTCTGATGAAAAACATCGGCTTTAACTCGTTTCGTACCTCGATTCAGTGGTCGCGGCTGATTGACAATCTGGAAACCGGCGAGCCAAACGCCGATGCGGTCCAGTTTTATCACGATTACTTTGACGAGATGATCGCAAACGGCATCGAGCCGATGATCAATCTCTACCATTTCGATATGCCAGAAGCGTTACAAAAGCGCTATGGGGGCTTTGAGTCCAAACACGTTACCGATCTGTTCGCCCGTTTTGCCGCCACGGCGTTTCGCCTGTTCGGCCACAAAATCAAATACTGGATAACCTTCAACGAGCCGATTGTGCCGGTGGAAGGTGCTATTTGTATGACTTCCACTATCCGTGCAAAAAAGACGGCAAGCTGGCATCACAGGTGGCATTCAACATCATGTTGGCGCATGCCAAAGCGGTACAGTGCTACCGCGAGCAAAATCTGCCGGGCGAGATTGGCGTGGTGCTTAACCTGACGCCGTCCTATACCCGCAGCGACTCGGTGGAGGATAAGAAAGCGGCGTGGTATGCCGACCTGCTGTTTAACCGCAGTTTCCTCGACCCGCTGGTGAAACATCAGTTCCCAAAAGAGCTGTGCGAACTGCTGGCGCTGCATAACTGTTTACCGGAAACGACCAAAGATGAGGTGGATCTCATCACCGATTCGCAGATCGATTTCCTCGGGGTGAACTACTATGTGCCACGCCGCGTTCAGGCACGCGAGACGCCGTATACCCTCGACTATTTCTCACCTGAGTATTATTTCGAGAACTACGTTGATCCGAACGGTCGGTTCAACCCATACCGCGATAATAACGAAATTCACCCGCAGGCGATTTACGATATTGCCGCCAATATCCGCGACAATTACGGCAATATTAAGTGGTATCTCGCCGAAATTGGCATTGCGATGGATCTGGAATCTGAAGGACCAGTGCAGGAAAGCGGCGTGATTGAAGATGGTTTTCGTATTGGGCTGATGGAGGAGCATCTGGTGCAGCTGCACCGTGCGATTGCCGACGGAGCGAACTGCTTTGGTGTGCACCAGTGGACGTTTATCGACAACTGGTCCTGGCTCAACTCATTTAAGCGTCGTTATGGCTTCTATCGCCTCGACCTCGACACCGGGGCGCGGCAGATTAAGCGCAATGGGTTGTGGTTTAAGGAACTGGCGGAAAATAATCAGTTCAGCATCAAGTAACACCTATCGGTCCCCTCTCCCTTCAAAAGGGAGAGGGAGCAAACCGTAACTATATTGGCCTAATCCCTTGCAACAGCACTGCCAACGCATTGCTGACGATAACCTCCGGCGTCAGCATCATTAGCCGCTCGTCATTGCGCATCCGCGAGAACGGCACCAGCACCAGGCTCAGTAACGTCGTAAACAACAGCTCCGCCGTCAGATTCGGGTTCACCTTGCCCTCTTCCTGCCAGCGTTTCACCATCGCCAGCGTGGCGTGATATTTCTCCTCGCCAAAACGGGCATGCAGATGCTGGCGCAGCACCGGCATTTCGCCAATCACTTCCTGCATCCACAGCGGTGCAAACCACTCATGCTGCGCAGCAATGCTGGCCAGCGTCTTCACCATCTCGCTTAACGCCTTCACCGGGGAATCGGGATATTCGCCAAACACGCGGGTAATTTCGGCGCGTAGCGGCAAAAATCGCTCTTCGATCATCACATCGAGCAATTGCTCTCGTGAATTAAAATAATAATGCAACATTGCTGGCGTGACGCCTGCTTCACGGGCGATGGCGTTTAGTGAAGTGCGGGCAATCCCCTGCTGGGAAAACAGCCGCAGCGCGATACCAATCAACTGTTCACGATTGTCGGCATTGGGCTTGCTACCACGTGGACGCCCAGGTTTACGCGGCTGAAGAGGGTCTTTTTGTGCTGGCATAGTGACGGGATCTCTTGACCTCTGAATGATCTTCAATAAATATTAATTATACATTTAATTAATTTCAAGCGAGAACATGATGGCGTCCGAAATATCGACGAACGCGCAGCCACCGCAGCAGACGGGGGTCACCTCCATCCGTCTGTTGTTCAGCGCGCTGCTGTTAGTGATGCTGCTCTCCGCACTCGACCAGACTATCGTCTCGACCGCGCTGCCGACCATTGTCGGTGAGTTGGGCGGTCTCGACAAACTCTCGTGGGTGGTGACGGCCTATATCCTCACCTCCACTATCGTTGTACCGCTGTACGGTAAGTTTGGCGATCTGTTTGGCCGCAAACGGGTGCTGCAAATCGCTATCGTGCTGTTCCTCGTCGGCTCCGCGCTGTGCGGACTGGCGCAGAATATGACCCAACTGGTGCTGATGCGCGCTCTGCAAGGGCTGGGCGGCGGCGGGCTGATGGTGATTAGTATGGCGGCCGTCGCCGATGTGATCCCACCCGCTGAACGTGGGCGCTACCAGGGGCTATTCGGCGCAGTGTTTGGCCTGGCAACGGTAATTGGCCCGCTTATCGGCGGCTTTATCGTGCAGCACGCCTCCTGGCGCTGGATTTTCTACATCAACCTGCCGCTGGGGCTGTTCGCGCTGTTTGTTATCGGCGCGGTATTCCACTCCAGTAACAAGCGCAGCCAGCATGAAATTGACTGGCTGGGCGCGCTATACCTGACCATGGCACTGGTGTGCATCATCCTGTTCACCACTGAAGGCGGCACGGTGCGCGAGTGGAGCGACCCGCAGTTGTGGTGCATTCTGGCCTTTGGTTTGATTGGCATTGCCGGGTTTATCTACGAAGAAAAACGGGCGTGGGAGCCGATTATTCCACTGTCACTGTTCCGCAACCGCAGCTTCCTGTTATGCAGCCTGATTGGCTTTATCATCGGTATGTCGCTGTTTGGGTCAGTCACCTTCCTGCCGCTTTATTTGCAGGTAGTGAAAAATGCCACGCCGACCGAAGCCGGGCTACAGTTGATTCCGCTGATGGGCGGGCTGCTGCTGACCTCGATTATCAGCGGGCGCGCCATTAGCCGCACCGGAAAGTACCGGATCTATCCGATTGTCGGCACCTTAATGGGCTTCATTGGGATGGTGCTGCTAACGCGCATTACCATCGACTCGCCAACCTGGCAGCTGTACCTGTTCACCGGCGTGTTGGGCATGGGGCTGGGGATGGTTATGCAGGTGCTGGTGCTGGCTGTGCAAAACACGGTGAGCGCCAACCTCTATGGGGTAGCCACGTCCGGGGTAACGCTGTTCCGCTCAATTGGCGGGTCGATCGGTGTGGCGCTGTTTGGCGCGGTCTTCACCTCGGTGCTGCAATCGCGGCTCACCAGCCTACTGCCGGAAGGGGTAGGAATGCCGAAGGGAATGAATCCGGTCGCCATTCATCAGCTTCCTGAGATGATTCGCACCGACTATCTCGATGCCTTTGGTGCGGCGATCCACGCGGCGTTTATTATGGCGGCCTGCATTATGGTGGTGGCGTTCGTGCTGTCGTGGCTGTTGCAGGAAGCGCCGCTGAAAACGCGGCATGAGTAGAGGGTGCCGGATGGCGCTGCGCTTATCTGGCCTACTCGATTCCGTAGGCCGGATAAGGCAAAGCAGCCATCCCTTAAAGCTCTTTAGTAAGATAATGCCGCGCCATCCCCACTAACGGAAAATCTTCCAGCGTGTTCACCAACTGATAGCCCTGTTTTTGATAAAACGGCAGGGCCTGGAAGCTGATGGTATCCACCAGCGCATGCCGACACCCTTTCTCCCGCGCGACGTCCTCTGCGTTTTTGATAAGCTGGCTACCCGCTCCCTCACCGCGCACGGTTTCACACACCCACAGATAGTCGATGCTTAACCAGTCGCCCTTGCGTTGCCCAATCAGGCCACCGCGCATCACACCCTGGTCATCGCGGAGATAAACGCAGACATCGCCCCAGCTAGCGGTATCGACAAACTGGCGGTTATAAGCGCGCAGTCCGGTCAGAAGTTCTGCTTTGTCATCTTCGGTTATTATATATTTAATTAATAATTCCATCGTTTACCCGCTTAATTTCGTGCTATCCACAATTTAATTTCACAGAAAATCCTTATTTCCTCCACTATTTTCTGCGAGAAAAAGCAGCGTCAGAAATATTCCAGATAATACTTTTCAAAGACGCCTGAAAACGTATAATTGACGAAAAATGAGAACGATCATTCTCAACATTCAACACGGCGGAGATACGCAATGAGCAGCAAACTGGAAGCCCGACAAAAAGCCCGTCAGGACGACATCCTGACCGCTGCCCGTCGCTGTTTTCGTCAAAGCGGTTTTCACGCCGCCAGCATGTCAAAAATTGCCGCCGAAGCGAAACTGAGCGTCGGGCAAATCTACCGTGAATTCAGTAACAAAGACGCCATTATCGAAGCGCTTATCCGTCGGGTCATCGATCATCGTATTGCCGAAATGGAAGGCAAAACGCAGACCCATCTGATGCCGCATATGCTGGCGTGGCGCGTGACGCTGAATGAAGACGACGATGCGCTGATGCTGGAAATGTCCGCCGAAGCCAGCCGCAATCCACAGGTCGCAGCCTGGTTAAAAGAAGCCGATGAACGGATGTTCGACAACGCCTGTGACCATCTGCGTAAGGCGTATCCACATCTTAGTGAAACGCGTATTCGCTGCTGCGTTGAGGTAATGGCGGTGATGGTTGAAGGAACGATTTATCGTCGTCAAATCCCGCAGCAGGTAGCATCAGAAGAGATGGAAAAAATCTATCAGGACATCATTAATATGCTCGTATTGCCAAAGTAATTAATACCACTTAATCATCAGGGGAATATTTTTCCCCCTTTTGTCGTTTCTGGCCTTCCAGAGACGCGGATTTCTTCACCCTAATGATCCTCGCCTTAATTCGCGAGGAGGACGTCGTTCACCCCGAGAAAAATATGAAACACATCACAACCACCATCGCCGCATTATTTCTCCTGAGCGGATGCGATAATGCTCCTACCGCCTCCCCGGAACGTCCAGCTCAGGAGGTCGGCATCGTCACATTAAAAAGCCAGCCCGTTTCTATCGTCAGCGATCTCACCGGACGCACCACCGCGGCGCTAAGCGCAGAAGTACGCCCGCAGGTATCCGGTATCGTCCAGAAACGGCTTTTTAATGAAGGCGATAACGTGAAAGCCGGGCAAGCACTGTATCAGATTGATCCCGCCAGTTTTCGCGCCACCTACAACGAAGCGGCCGCCGCCTTAAAACAGGCGCAGGCTCTGGTCGTCGCCGACTGTCAGAAAGCACAGCGCTACGCGTTGCTGGTGAAAGATAATGGCGTGTCCCGCCAGGATGCGGACGACGCACAGTCAACCTGCGCGCAGGATAAAGCCAGCGTCGAGTCAAAAAAAGCGGCACAGGAAAGCGCGCGCATTAACCTCAACTGGACCACCGTCACCGCGCCAATTGACGGGCGCATTGGGATTTCGTCCGTCACGCCAGGGGCATTGGTTACCGCCCAACAGGATACCGCGCTCGCGACCATTCGCGGGCTGGAAACGATTTACGTCGATCTCACCCGTTCCAGCGTCGATTTACTGCGCCTGCGTAAACAGTCGCTCGCCACCAACAGCGACACCCTTGGCGTCACTCTCACGCTGGAAGACGGTAGCACCTACAGCGAGAAAGGCCGCCTGACGCTTACTGAAGTCGCGGTTGATGAGTCTACCGGCTCGGTCACCCTTCGCGCCGTATTCCCGAATCCACAACAGCAACTGCTGCCCGGTATGTTTGTTCGCGCACGCATTGATGAAGGGGTAATGAGCGATGCAATTCTGGCGCCGCAGCAGGGCGTCACTCGCGATGTGAAGGGCAATGCCACCGCGATGATTGTTGGCGCGGATAACAAAGTTGAACAGCACACGCTGGAAACCGACGGCACCTACGGCGATAAGTGGCTGGTGCAACGCGGGCTTGCGAACGGCGACCGGTTGATTGTTGAAGGCACCGATAAAGTCACCGTTGGGCAGACGGTCAACCCGGTTACCGTGCAGAAAAACGGAGGCAAAGCCTGATGTTTTCCCGCTTCTTCGTGCGCCGCCCGGTCTTTGCCTGGGTGATCGCCATATTGATTATGCTCGCCGGGATGCTGGCGATCCAAACGCTGCCCGTCGCGCAGTACCCGGACGTTGCGCCGCCGACGATTCAGATCTCCGCCTCCTACACCGGAGCCTCCGCCGATACGCTGGAAAACAGCGTCACCCAGGTGATTGAGCAGCAGCTTACCGGGCTGGATAACCTGCTTTACTTCTCCTCAACCAGCAGCTCAGATGGTTCAGTGAGTATTAACGTCACCTTTGAGCAGGGAACCGACCCGGATACCGCACAGGTACAGGTGCAGAATAAAGTGCAGCAGGCAGAATCACGCTTGCCAAGCGAAGTTCAGCAGGCGGGCGTGACGGTGGTGAAATCCCAGAGCAGCTTCCTGCTTATCATGGCGGTCTTCGATACCACTAACAAAGCCACCAGCTCGGATATTGCCGACTGGCTGGTGAGCAACATGCAAGACCCGATGGCGCGTATTGAAGGCGTCGGCTCCCTACAGGTATTTGGCGCGGAATACGCGATGCGTATCTGGCTAGACCCAGCGAAACTGTCCTCCTACTCGCTGATGCCATCCGATGTACAAACGGCCATTGAAGCGCAGAACGTGCAGGTTTCTGCGGGGAAAATTGGCGCCTTGCCATCGCCTAATACTCAACAGCTGACGGCAACGGTACGCGCACAATCGCGACTGCAAACCGTTGAACAGTTCAAAAATATCATCGTCAAAAGTCAGTCAAACGGCGCGGTGGTGCGTATTGGGGACGTGGCGCGCGTTGAGATGGGCAGCGAAGATTACACCGCTACCGCCAATCTGAACGGTCATCCGGCCGCAGGCGTTGCAGTGATGCTGGCGCCGGGCGCAAACGCGCTGGATACCGCCACCCGCGTGAAGGATAAAATCGCTGAGTTCCAGCGCAACATGCCGCAGGGCTACGACGTCGCCTTCCCGAAAGACAGTACAGAATTCATCAAAATTTCCGTTGAGGACGTGGTGAAAACGCTGTTTGAGGCCATCGCACTGGTGGTCTGCGTGATGTATCTGTTCTTGCAAAATATCCGCGCCACGTTGATTCCCGCGCTGGCGGTGCCGGTCGTCCTGCTCGGCACATTTGGCGTACTGGCGTTGTTTGGTTACTCCATCAACACGCTGACGCTGTTTGCGATGGTGCTGGCAATAGGGCTTCTGGTCGATGACGCCATCGTGGTGGTGGAAAACGTCGAGCGTATTATGCGTGACGAAGGGCTGCCCGCCCGCGAAGCCACCGAAAAATCGATGGGAGAGATTTCCGGGGCGCTTATCGCCATCGCACTGGTGCTGTCGGCGGTCTTTCTGCCAATGGCTTTCTTCGGCGGCTCGACCGGAGTTATTTACCGTCAGTTCTCGGTCACCATTATCTCCGCCATGATGCTGTCAGTGGTGGTCGCACTCACTCTGACGCCCGCGCTGTGCGGCTCAATTTTGCGCCATACCCCGCCGCATAAAAAAGGCTTCTTCGGTGCATTCAACCGCTTTTATAACGCCACGGAGCACGGTTATAAGCATCGGGTGATAAACGTGCTGCGTCGTTACGGCGTGGTGATGACCGTTTACCTCGCCATCTGTGCTGGCATGGCGCTGGCGATGTGGAAATTGCCGGGCAGCTTCCTGCCGGTAGAGGATCAGGGCGACGTCATGGTGCAGTACACCCTGCCCGCAGGCGCGACCGCCGCACGTACCGCCGAGGTTCGTCAGCAGGTCATTGACTGGTTCCTGACCAAAGAGAAAGCCAACACCAACGTAATTTTCACCGTCGATGGCTTTAGCTTTAGCGGTAGCGGACAGAACGCGGGGATGGCGTTTGTGGCATTAAAAAACTGGTCAGAACGCCCGGGGGAAGAAAATAGCGCCCAGGCGATCGCACTTCGCGCCACCCAGGAGTTGAGCACTATTCGTGACGCCACGTTGTTCGCCATGACGCCACCAGCCGTGGACGGTCTGGGACAAAGTAACGGCTTTACCTTTGAGCTGATGGCAAACGGCGCAACCGACCGCGACACGCTGCTGAAAATGCGTAACCAGCTGATTCAGGCTGCCAACGGCGATGCTTCAATGCACGCGGTGCGCGCCAACGATCTGCCGCAAATGCCGCAGCTTCAGGTTGATATCGACAACAACAAAGCGGTGTCGTTGGGGCTAGCGTTAAGCGATGTAACCGCCACGCTCTCCAGCGCCTGGGGCGGAACCTACGTCAATGACTTTATCGACCGTGGTCGCGTGAAAAAAGTCTACATCCAGGGCGATAGCGATGCCCGAGCTGTGCCGTCCGACCTAGGGAAATGGTTCGTCCGCGGTAGCGACAGTAGCATGACGCCGTTTTCCGCCTTCGCCACGACCCGCTGGGAATACGGCCCGGAAAGCCTGGTGCGCTACAACGGTTCTGCCGCTTATGAAATACAGGGCGAAAACGCCAGCGGCTTTAGCTCCGGTGCAGCGATGGCGAAAATGGAAGCGCTCGCCAACAGCCTACCCGCAGGCACAACGTGGGCGTGGAGCGGCCTGTCATTACAGGAAAAACTGGCCAGCGGTCAGGCGATGAGTCTGTATGCGCTGTCGATTCTGGTGGTCTTCCTATGCCTGGCGGCACTCTACGAGAGCTGGTCGGTGCCGTTCTCAGTGATTATGGTCATTCCCCTCGGCCTGCTGGGCGCGGCGATGGCAGCGTGGATGCGCGGGCTGAGCAACGACGTCTATTTCCAGGTGGCGCTGTTGACCACAATCGGGCTGTCGTCGAAGAACGCCATTCTGATCGTTGAGTTTGCTGAAGCTTCGGTGGCGCAAGGCTACTCACTTTCGCGGGCGGCGCTGCGGGCGGCACAAACCCGCCTGCGCCCTATCATCATGACATCACTGGCATTTATCGCAGGCGTCATGCCACTAGCGGTCGCTACCGGTGCAGGGGCCAATAGTCGCGTCGCCATCGGAACTGGGATTATCGGCGGTACGTTGACGGCGACCCTGCTGGCTATTTTCTTTGTCCCTCTGTTCTTTGTGCTGGTGAAGCGTTTGTTCGCCGGTAAACGCGCGCGTCAGGAGTAAGTTATGTTTCGTTTATCCGTTTTATTCATTGCTCTCCTCAGCGTGGGCTGCGTGTCAATGGACCCCAACTACACGCGCCCGGAAGCCCCTATCCCGGCAAGCCTGCCGGGCAGCCACGGCGAAGCCACCACGGTGGTCGGTAACTGGCGGCAGGTGGTGAACGATATACGCCTGCAAAAGCTGGTCAGCCAGGCACTTAACAGCAACCGCGACGTGCAAAAGGCGATTGCCGATATCGATGCCGCCCGCGCGCAATATGGCGAAACCCGCGCCTCGTTAATGCCGACGGTGAACGCCGAGTTGAGCAATACCCGTAGCCGCACCACAACCAGTGGAATCAGCACCACGGCGCAGGCCGACGGTGTGGTCTCCAGTTTTGAGCTGGATCTGTTTGGCCGTAACCAAAGCCTCTCCCGCGCAGCTCGTGAAACCTGGCTTGCCAGCGAATTCACCGCACAAAACACCCGTCTGACGATGATTGCCGAGCTGACCAGCGCCTGGGTGACGCTGGCGGCGGATAACAGCAACCTGGCGCTGGCGCAGCAAACTATGGCGAGCGCCGCCGACTCGCTGAAAATCGTCAAACGCCAGCAGCAGGTGGGTACGGCGGCAGCCACCGACGTTAGTGAAGCAATGAGCGTTTACCAGCAGGCACGCGCCAGCGTTGCCAATTATCAAACGCTGGTGATGCAGGATAAGAACGCCCTTAATCTGCTGGCGGGCGACACCGTACCGGATGCCTTACTGCCCGGCACGTTGGAGAGCCTGACAGCCAATACTATCTCACTGGTCCCGGCAGGCATCTCTTCGTCGGTGCTGCTGGCGCGCCCGGATATTCAGGAAGCGGAACATAACCTTCTGAGCGCCAACGCCAATATTGGTGCGGCGCGGGCGAACTTCTTCCCCACCATTTCCCTCACCGCCAGCGCCGGAGTGGGCAGCGATGCGCTGTCTTCACTGTTTAGCCACGGTATGAGCGTCTGGTCTTTTGCACCGTCAATTTCCCTGCCGCTGTTCACCGGCGGCAGCAATCTGGCGCAGTTGCGCTATGCGGAGGCCGAGAAAAAAGGGCTGATTGCGACCTACGAGAAGACCATTCAGAGCGCGTTTAAAGACGTGGCGGATTCGCTGGCGCGTCGCCAGACCTTGAGCGAGCAGATGGATGCGCAGCGGCAGTACGTGGCAGCAGAGCAGCAGACGCTGGATGTGGCGATGAAGCGCTATCAGGCAGGGGTTGGGGATTACCTGACCGCACTGACGGCACAGCGCACGTTATGGTCAGCACAGCAGACGTTGATTGCGTTGCAGGAGACGGATTTGGCTAACCGCATTACGCTTTGGCAGTCTCTGGGTGGTGGGGTTAGTTGAGGCATTAGCGCGGGGGTTCCGCCTCACCCTAACCCTCTCCCCAAAGGGGCGAGGGGACCGCTCGGTGTCGTCGGTGAGTTGCGGCGCTGGTTTTCTCCCTCTCCCTTCTGGGGAGAGGGCCGGGGTGAGGGTACAACGCGCACCGCTCCCCATTAACAATCAATCATTAACAGGAGTTTTCATGCCGCGTATTTCCCCATCCTGGGTTGTGGTGCTGGGCCTGCTTTGCGCCATTGGTCCACTGTGTACCGATTTTTACCTGCCCGCACTGCCGGAGATAACAGAGCAGCTCAACGCCACCGGCACGCAGACTCAGCTTTCGCTCACCGCCGCGCTGCTGGGCCTTGGCCTCGGTCAGCTCTTCTTTGGCCCACTTAGCGACCACATTGGCCGTAGAAAACCGCTGGCGCTTTCACTGCTGCTGTTTATCTTCGCCTCTGCGATGTGCGCCATTACTCACGATATCCATATGCTCATCGGCTGGAGATTCCTGCAAGGCTTTGCGGGCGCGGGCGGTTCGGTGCTGTCACGCTCCATTGCTCGCGACCGCTATCAGGGCACGCTGTTAACGCAATTTTTTGCCCTGTTGATGACCGTTAACGGCATCGCACCGGTGCTGTCGCCGGTGCTCGGCGGCTATATCATCACCGCCTTCAACTGGCGGGTTTTGTTCTGGGCCATGGCCGGAATCGGCGTAATTTTACTGATCCTGAGCTTAAGCGTGCTACACGAAACGCTCCCAGCTAAAACCGCTAGCACTGCACCACAGCCAAAGGGAACGCCGGTGCTGAAGAACCGCCGCTTTTTGCGCTACTGTCTGATTCAGGCCTTTATGATGGCCGGGCTGTTCTCGTACATCGGCTCATCCTCCTTCGTGATTCAAAGCGAATACGGCATGAGCGCCATGCAGTTTAGCCTGCTGTTTGGTCTCAACGGGATTGGGCTGATTATCGCCGCGCTAATCTTCTCGAAACTGGCACGTCGTGTCGCCGCAGAAACGCTGCTGCGACGGGGCCTGCTGCTGGCGGTGCTGTGTGCGGCAATCACCGTCCTTCTCACCTGGCTTCATTTACCGATGCTGGCGCTGGTAGGTCTGTTCTTTACCGTATCGTTTATGAGCGGTATCAGCACCGTATCCGGGGCCGAGGCGATGAGTGCGGTCAGTAGCGCACAGTCGGGCACCGCTTCGGCGTTGATGGGCACGCTGATGTTTGTCTGCGGCGGTATTGCCGCACCGCTGGCCGGATTCGGCGGTGAAACGATGCTCAAAATGAGTATTGCCATGGCCATTTCCTACGCTATCGCCCTGCTTTTTGGTCTTATGAGGTCTCGTTCGGTGCAGTAAAACAGGCTACGGTAATAAAATATTCCACCTTTGTTACCGTCGCTTTCCCCGCCCTGTCTACAAATCTCTTATTACCCCTTCAACACCAATCGTGATAACCTTCACATGAATGGAATAATTAATTCCTTATACTGCCCGCCACTGTGAATGATGAGGTTTTTTTTGATGAGTATCGATCTGAGCAAACTGCTGACTGAACGACGCAACGCTAATAGCGCCAATATTGACACCCTCACAACCGAAGAGATGCTGACGGTCATTAACAAAGAAGATCAGTTGGTGGCCCACGCGATCACGCCATACATTCCGCAGATTGCTCAGTTAGTTGACCGGGTAGCCGCCGCTTTTCGTCAGGGTGGGCGTCTTATTTACATCGGGGCGGGTACCTCAGGTCGTTTGGGCATCCTCGACGCCAGCGAATGTCCACCGACCTTCGGCACCCGTCCAGAGCAGGTAGTTGGGCTGATTGCCGGTGGCCATACCGCGATTCTGAAAGCGGTCGAAAACGTCGAAGATAATGCCGCACAAGGCGCGGCAGATTTACAGGCGCTCAATTTTAACGCGCATGATGTGCTGGTCGGGATCGCCGCCAGCGGTCGAACTCCATATGTTCTCGGCGCGATGGAATATGCCCACCAGCAAAATGCGCTGGTCGCCATTGTCAGCTGTAACCCGCACGGTGAAATGGCAGCACGTGCCGATATCACTATCACCCCGGTCGTTGGCCCGGAAGTGGTGACCGGTTCTACTCGCCTGAAGGCAGGAACTGCGCAAAAACTGGTGCTAAACATGATTACTACCGGGGCAATGATTCGCAGCGGCAAGGTCTACAGCAATCTGATGGTCGACGTGGAAGCCACCAATGCCAAGCTTATCGAACGTCAGATTTCTATCGTCATGGAAGCCACCGAATGCGACCGCGAGACTGCTCAAAGCGCATTGAATGCCTGCGGTAGCCACTGCAAAACCGCCATTGTGATGGTGCTGGCCAATCTGAGCGCCACCGAAGCCAAAACGCTGCTGGCGGACAATAACGGCTTTATCCGCCAGGCATTACAAAAATAATTCCCTACACAGGTAGAGTGGAATGGCAAAAATAAATAAAGAGATGATAGCGCGCCTCCTTGCTCTGGTTGGCGGAGCGCCAAACGTGGTGCAGGCAGGCAACTGTATGACACGCCTGCGCCTGACGCTGCGTAATGAGGAACATGCCGACGTCACCGCCATCCGTCAGGTAGAAGGCGTAATGGGCGTGGTGGTCAGCAACGAGCAGTTCCAGATAATCCTCGGCCCTGGCAAAGCCCAAACCGCTTCAGAGATCATGAATCTGCTGCTGGAAGAAGCGCCGATGACGCAGGAAGAGACTGTATCTAACGCGTCGCTGGCCGATATCGCTCAGGCAAAAAAACAGGAGCTGAAAGGCAAGCAGACCGGTGGGTTGCAGAAGTTTCTCGCGAAATTTGCGACGATCTTTACGCCGCTTATCCCCGGTTTTATCGCCGTGGGTCTATTGCTGGGTTTTGCGACGCTGGCCGAACAGCTGTTCGTACTGGAGAACGCCCATCCGAACGCCACGCTGGTTGATATCATCAACTATATGAAAGTGTTCAGTAAGGGCATGTTTACCTTCCTGAGCATTCTAATTGGTTATAACACCCAGAAAGCCTTTGGCGGATCCGGCGTCAACGGGGCGATTATCGCGGCGTTGTTTATTTTGGGCTACGACCCGAAAGCGGCGGTCGGCTTCTACTCCGGGATCTCCGATTTCTTCGGCCATACGATCGATCCACGCGGGAATATTATCGGGGTGCTGATTGCCGCCATTCTGGGCGCATGGGTTGAGAAACAGGTACGGCGGATAATGCCGGCCAACCTCGATATGATCCTCACCTCGGCGGTCACGTTACTTATCATGGGTGCGGTCACTTTCGTGGTGATTATGCCGCTTGGCGGCTACCTGTTTACCGGTATGTCCTGGTTGTTCCTGCATCTTAACGGCAACCCGTTTGGTTCCGCGGTGCTGGCCGGGCTGTTCCTGCTGGCGGTGATGTTCGGCGTGCATCAGGGTTTTGTACCGGTGTATTTCGCGCTGATGGAAGCGCAGGGTTTTAACTCACTGTTCACCATTCTGGCAATGGCCGGAGCCGGGCAAGTGGGCGCGGCGCTGGCGCTTTACTACCGCGCAAAGCAGGGTTCACTGCTGCGTACACAGATTAAAGGGGCCATCATCCCCGGCCTGTTGGGCGTTGGCGAACCGCTAATTTACGGCGTCACCTTACCGCGCATGAAGCCTTTCGTGACCGCCTGTCTTGGCGGAGCCTGCGGCGGGTTCTTTATCGGTCTGGTGGCCTGGATGGGCCTGCCGGTAGGTCTGAATACGGTCTTCGGCCCGTCAGGTCTGGTCGCCATTCCGCTGATGACTTCCGCAAACGGGATCTACGCTGGGATGGCAGTTTACGTGGCGGGACTGGCCGTGGCTTACTTCTTCGGCTTCCTGCTGACCTGGCTTTTCGGCAGTAAAAACGTCGATCTCAGCTAACCCTTTTGCCCCCGGCGCACCGCTGGGGGCAAAACTCTCGCCATGCTATGATGCCCGTCAGAAAAAAATCATATGACAGGGTAGAGGAAAAATGGGCACCACCAGAAAAGGGATGCTGAACGTACTGATTGCCGCCATATTGTGGGGAAGTTCCGGCGTTTGCGCGCAGTACATTATGGAAAACAGCCAGATGCAGTCGCCGTTTCTGACGATGATCCGCCTGCTCTCCGGTGGTTTTATCCTGCTGACCTTTTCATTTCTACACGGCGACGGCATTTTCCGCATTCTGAAAAACCGTCAAGATATTGCCAGCCTGCTGCTGTTCTCCCTCGTCGGTGCCATGACGGTACAGCTCACCTTCCTGATGGCGATAGAAAAATCGAACGCGGCGACCGCGACGGTTCTGCAATTTCTCTCACCGACCATTATCGTGGCCTGGTTTGCCATCGTGCGTAAGGCACGACCGGGGATTTTCGTTTGTGCCGCCATCGGCACCTCGCTGATTGGTACCTTCTTGCTGGTGACCCATGGCGATCCGACCTCGCTGTCTATTTCCGCTGCCGCGCTATTTTGGGGCATCGCCTCGGCCTTTGCCGCAGCCTTCTACACTACCTATCCATCTACGCTTATTGCTCGCTATGGCACGCTGCCTATCGTCGGCTGGAGTATGCTGCTGGGTGGCGCAATGCTGCTGCCGTTCTACGCCGGAGATGGCGCGCAGGTGGTCATCACCGGCAATCTGCTGCTGGCCTTTTTCTATCTGGTGGTGATTGGCACATCCCTCACCTTTAGCCTGTACCTGAAAGGAGCGCAGATGATCGGCGGGCCAAAAGCCAGCATTCTGAGCTGCGCAGAACCGCTGAGCAGCGCGTTTTTATCGCTGCTACTGCTGGGAATTAGCTTCACCCTGCCAGACTGGCTGGGGACGCTGCTGATCCTGTCTTCGGTGATACTCATTTCGCTGGACTCACGGCGTCGCACGAAAACGGCGTAGAGCAAGGTTTTGCCCGATAACCTTCAGGTATCGGGCTGAGATTCAAGGGTTCACTGAAGCCAGTTCGTCTTCTGAAAGCCCCGTAATCAACTTCACCATGGTGCTATTGATACCGTTTTCAAACATCGTACGGGCTATGCGTAGCGCTTCTTCGCGCTTTCCTTGCTGCATACCTTCCTCCCGCAATCTGTCCGCAATGGTCATCATCCTCTCCTTGTGTTCCGGTAAACGTTCTACTGCCGCCTGCAAAAATCTGTGAAAACGAACCGCATCCCCAGACCGCAGCAAATAATTAAACAGCGCTTTTATCTGACTGTCATTAGCGCATCCGCTAACCAACAGCGTGGCGATGTGCTCCACTAGCCCCAGCAGATCGCGCTGACGAATATGCTTTTGCACCAACTCCAGTAGCGCCACTCGTCGGTGCTGCATTATCTCATCGTCCGGCACCACCGTGATGTCCACCAGCGGAAAGGCCGCAGTGAATAGTTTTCGCGCGTTGATAGGGTCGGCAAATTCATCCAGCCAGCACAGCGAAAAGGGATATGGGCTTTGCATCCCGTGATAAAACAGCATCGGGATCACCAGCGGTAGGCTTTCATGCCCTGCATCCAGATGGCGCTGCATGGCGGCGAGAGCATAGCGCATCAGCCGGAACGCCATATGTGCATCTGGCGAACTTTGATGTTCAATGACCACATAGATATAGCCGTCCCCTTGTGCTGTTTTTAGTGACCACAGCACATCAGAATACCGGGCGCGCAGATCGGTTTCGATAAAACTGCCAGACTCCAGTTTCAGCGTTTTCAAATTACAAATCGCCTGGAGCTTTGCGGGTAAATGGATGGAGAGGAAATCTCTTGCCGTGTCCGGATGGCATAAAAATTGTTTAAAGACCGCATCATGCGGCGTTGAGGTAGCGTGTGTTGTCATGGCGGTCCGTCACCCTGGAAGCAGATAACCGCACTGTACGCATCCATAAAACAAACGACAGCCCACAACGTTCCGCTTTACGCACCGTCACGAAAGATTTCGGCGAACCTTTGCAACAGATTCATTTTCATGGAAACCGTTACGCAAAATGACGCGGGAGCGATTGCGGCTTATAGTTAACCCAACGCATTAACTATAAGGATATCCCCAATGAAAAAGATTCATACTGCGGCCTTCGTTGCCTGCCTGATGCTGCCCACTGTGACAATGGCTGCGCCACTGGAAGGACTGAAGTTTGAGCAGCAAAAACAACAGGTGGTGAAAGATGTGAAGCTGAATTGCCCGGCGAGTAGCGGCCTTAGCGATGCGGTTTTTGCCAATAAGGTGCTGGAGTCAGCGGAGAATAAAACGGCGGTGCAGAGCGCCACGCGAGCCCTGGATAAGAATGATAAAGCGGGTTATCAGAAGGCGATTAAAAGCATTCAGTGCCCGACAAAATAGCGGGTGCCGCCCCGTTGTCGGTGTGAACACCTCGCCCGGGCTACCGTTTAATATACGGCTGTAGGCCTGATAAGCTGCGCGCCATCAGGCATAACCGCGCACAATACCGGATGGCGGCTTAGCCTTATCCGGCCTACAGCCCAGGCGAAGATTTACCGACGGCTATCGGGGAGAATCAAATCACCGCGAAACGTGGTATTACCCGGCATCTGCGTTTTCTCTTCCAGCCAGTGCACTATCCGTGCAGCAATGGCGTCCATTGAATACTCAATCGCCGGTATCGTTGGCACACCCGGCAAATGCACTGTCCCCGCAAGGCTAAAGACCATAACATCTTCCGGTACCCGCTTGTTGAACGCCTGAAGCTGCGGAATCACTTTCTGCGCCTCTTGTTCATCGGCCACGAGTAACGCGTTGAAATTCACGGTACTGCCATTGTTCAGCAATTCTTGCAGCGCAACGGTGGACGAAATACTGTGCATAAACACCAGATTACGATTAAACGGCAGGAAGTTTTTCTCCAGCCCGTGTTTATAACCCAGCAGCACATCCTCGGTAAAACCGCTGCCCATCGGCTGAATCAACGCAATCTGACGGCGCCCCTGACTGGCAAGATAGTTACAGGCCGTTTCCGCCGCAAAAAGGTGGTCAAACTGGATACTGTTGGCCGTGTCCGTCTCAGGACAGTCGATCAGAACCACGTTTTCGTCATCAATCTCCAGCGCGAAGCGTGCCCCGATAATCAGCACGTCATCACACAGCCCACTGGAAAGTTCATCCAGCGCTGACATCACCGCCGTTCGCGTGTTGGCAAAACGCAGCAACAGGTGTTTTTGATGCTGACTAAACTGTTTTTCCAGCGCAAAAAGGTAGCCGGTAGTTTGATTAATGTTGTCCATCGCACAGATAACGCCAATGCAGCCAGTCGATTGACTCAGCAGCGATTGGGCTATCACATTGGGACGGTAATTAAGTTCATCAACGGCCCGCAATACCGCCAATCGACTGGCCTCTTTCACCCCTCTTGAACCGCTCAACACACGTGAAACTGTGGCCTTTGATACCCCGGCCAAACGTGAAACATCGTTGATTGTCGACATCTTTTTCCCCAGACAGGCCTTCTGTAGATCCTCTCTACAGCCACGACTCAAATTATAGCTCTGTGCAGTATATCCGTTTCCATTTTTTCATGGAAACCGATTATCCATTTGATGTCCGTTTTATCTCAATCGACATAAATTCTGTGAGCCAGGACGAAATAATCAGACCGATAAGCGGGAGAAATTGATGAGTATCACAGATCTAATTTTTATGAATAGAAACCGGTTTCAGTTTCATATCAAATCAAGCTCGCAACAACTTTTTACATTTAAACGAGGGTCGTCGATGTACAAGATTATGCTGTGCTGCTCTGCCGGAATGTCGACCAGTATGTTGGTTAGAAAGATGGTGGAAGCCGCGAAAGAACGGGATTTACCGGTAAAGATTGACGCCTACGGTGTGTCCGAGTTTGACACCCAGTACCCACAGTATCAGGTGGTGTTGCTGGGGCCGCAGGTGAAGTACATGTTAAAAAGTTTGTCCGACAAAGCCGCCACCCAGAATATTCCCGTCCAGGCGATTGATACCATGGACTACGGGATGCAACGGGGTGACAAAGTCCTGGATTATGCTCTGTCGCTGATTAGTGCGACGAACTAAATAGGGTATCCCAATGAGTTCTCTCTATCAGTCTATGGTTGCCGTGATTGAACAATCGATCACCCCGTTGGCCGGTCGTTTGGGGCAACAAAAATACGTGATTGCGATCCGCGACGGTTTTACCGCCGCACTGCCGTTTATGATCATCGGCTCGTTTATGCTGGTGTTTATTTTCCCGCCGTTCTCGCCGGATACCACCAACGGCTTTGCGCGCGGCTGGCTCGATTTCTCAACGCAGTATCGCGAACAGCTGATGCTGCCGTTTAACCTCAGTATGGGCGTGATGACCTTTTTCATCTCGGTAGGTATTGGTGCAAGCCTGGGGCGTCAGTTTAATCTCGACCCGGTGATGTCCGGCCTGCTGGCGTTTATGGCTTTCCTGCTGGTAGCCGCTCCGTATGCTGACGGTAAGATTTCCACCCAGTATCTTTCCGGGCAGGGTATTTTTACCGCGCTGATTACCGCCATCTACTCCACCCGCGTTTATGCGTGGCTCAAGCAACACAACGTCACCATCCGCCTGCCAAAAGAAGTGCCGACCGGTGTGGCACGTTCATTTGAAATTCTGATCCCGGTTGTGGTGGTCATGGGTACGCTGCACCCGCTGAACCTGTTTATTGAAGCACAAACGGGGATGATTCTGCCGCAGGCGATTATGCATGTGCTGGCACCGCTGGTTTCAGCCTCTGACTCCCTGCCCGCCATTTTATTGTCCGTGCTGATGTGTCAGATTTTCTGGTTTGCCGGGATCCACGGCTCGCTGATTGTGACCGGGATTATGAATCCATTCTGGATGGCAAACCTCTCCGCCAACCAGGCCGCGCTGGCGGCGGGGGCTGCATTACCGCACGTTTACCTGCAAGGATTCTGGGATCACTATCTGCTGATTGGCGGCGTAGGATGCACCTTGCCACTGGCCTTCTTGCTGCTGCGTAGCCGCGTCGCGCATCTGCGGACTATCGGTAAAATGGGCGTCGTGCCGAGTTTCTTTAATATCAATGAACCGATTCTGTTCGGTGCGCCGATTATTATGAACCCGATGATGTTTATTCCCTTTGTCTGTATTCCGATGATCAACGCCATCATCGCTTATGGCGCAACCCGTCTGGGCTGGCTGGCACAGGTCGTTTCACTGACGCCGTGGACAACACCCGCGCCAATTGGTGCATCCTGGGCGGCCAACTGGGCATTAAGTCCGGTCATTATGTGCATTATCTGTATGTTTATTTCTGCCGCCATGTATTTACCGTTCCTCCGCGCCTATGAGCGCTCATTAATGAAAACGGAAGAACAGAAATTAAAAGCAGCAGCACCGCTGGCAGAAACAATCAGTTAAGTCAGACGATTTTAATATTAAGCAGTAATACATTATTTTCCGACCTTCATAAATAATGACTTTAACCAGTCAGGGGGCCTTATTATGGTTGGGTTAGAAGACACGGTAATGGAAATTATCATTAATGCGGGTCAATCCAGGTCATTGTGCTTCGAAGCATTGCACGCCGCACGTCAGGGCGAGATGGAAGAAGCCAGAAATCTGCTGCGCGAAGCCGACGGTTACGCTCGTCAGGCGCACCATATGCAGACCAGACTGATTGAACAGGATGCGGGGACTCGCCAGCCAATGACCTTGAGTATGGTGCACGCACAGGATCATTTGATGAATTCATTGCTCGCCCGTGAATTATCAGAAGAGATTATTCATCTGTATCAACGTTAATATTTAACTTTATCTAGCCATGGAGATATTAAATACGCTAATTATTTAACTGTATCCTACAAAATTAAAAATAGAATCAGCTTGTTTTAGTGGCCGCGCTGTCTTTCCACTGGAACGGGATGGTTATTGTCTGAAAATATAATTAATTAATTTGAGATAACCATGAAAACTGTAAAAAAACTTCCTTTAGCTATGGCGGTTATCGCCGCGCTTTGCCCAATTTCCTCAGTAATGGCACAAGATTTTACTCAGGAACAAATCGACGCCATTGTGGCTAAGGCTGTCGATAAAGCGCTGGCGGACCGCCAGGCCAAGATGGACGCGGCTGCCGATAAGAAAGTAGACGTCGTGACCAACCCGCAAACTGCTGCACAGTCGCCGGATATGGCAATTCCATTCGGTTTGAAATTTAGCGGCTACGCCCGCTACGGTGCGCAATTCCAGACCGGCGATCAGAAATATGTCGGCGTTGACGGATCTTATAACGGTGCGTCGGCTATCGGCCGCCTGGGTAACGAAGGCAACGGCGGCGAATTCCAGATAACCAAAGCGTTTAAAAGCAGCAAAGGCGCTATCTGGGATATCAACGTGATGTTCGATCACTGGAGCGACGAAGTTAACCTGAAAAAAGCCTACGTTGGCGTGACCAACGTGCTGGAGTCCAACCCTAACGCGTATATCTGGGCGGGTCGTGACTTCCACCAACGTCCGCAACAGGGTATCAACGACTACTTCTGGATGAACCACGATGGCCAGGGCGCAGGGGTGAAAAACTTTGATATTGGCGGCGTGCAGTTTGACGTGGCTGGGGTATCGCAGGTTGATTCCTGTAGCCCGGAAGTCATGGCCGACGAAGCCAACCCATCACGCATCACCTGTACCGGCAGCTCCGGCACCGGCGATGACGGTCACTATGCGCTGACCACCAAAACGCACAATATCAAAGCTGGCCCAATCGACGTTGAGGTGTATGCCAACTACGGTTTCGATTCGAAAGCCGTGGACAACGACAAGCAGCTTGATGCCTGGCAGGGCGGTCTGTTGCTGAGCCATACCAACGACAGCGGCATCAACAAAGTGATTCTGCGCTACTCGGATAACTCAGATAACAGCGTCTACAACAAGACTGACGATTTGACCGCTATCTACGCCAGCTTCGAAGGTCTGCATAAATTTACCCAGCAGGCGCAAATTGAATACCTGTTGGCCTTCCATGACTACGATAACAGCAAAGATAAAACCGACAACCGTAAAAACTACGGTGTGATCGTGCGCCCAATGTACTTCTGGAACGACGTGCACTCCACCTGGCTTGAAGCGGGTTACCAGCGTGTTGATTACGATCAGGGCGGTGACAACAACGGTTGGAAGCTGACGCTGTCGCAGAACATTGCTATCGGTATGGGGCCAGAATTCCGTCCGATGCTGCGCTTCTACGTGACCGGCGGTCAGGTCGACAACAAGCGCACGGCGAAGGTCAACGGTACCGAAGACCAGCAGTTGGATTCGCTGAACGTAGGCGGGATGTTTGAAGCCTGGTTCTAAGTAGACCATGCGTTGACTCCCCGGAGTCGGCGCTGTCGCACCTCGTCCGGGCTACAAATATTGCAACCCTTGTAGATACTGTGAGCATCGGCAACCATTTTTACTTACCGGTGTTCTCTCCAGTGGTTGGATGACAGGCACACCTAAGACAGCACCCTCTGGTGCTGTCTTTTTCTTCCCGGGGCCATTACCTCCCTACGCTACCGCTATTCCATGTTGTGACGCATCGAACGGCTCCCCTGACTTCAACACGCCATACGCCACCTGCGCCAGCTTGCGCCAGCTTGCGCATCATCGCCCCTATTATCACTTTCGGGCGCTTTCCATTACCTTCCAGTCTCTTTCCGAACGCTTTTCCCCACGCCGTGTGATACAGCGCTGACATCGCAGGCATATATAATGCTCTGCGCAACTGAACCGGACCCGCTTTACTCATCCGGCTCGTCCGCATCACGCTGCTCCCCGATTCATGCTGTTTCGGCGTCAGCCCGGCATACGCGGCGAACTGTCTCGCCGTGTCGAACTTCAGCTTCAGCCCCGTGTACGCCAGCAGAACCGCCGCCGTTTTCTCACCAATGCCCGGGATACTGTTCAGCAGCTTCCGCCTTTGCTTCATATCCGGGTCATTATCCATCAGCTCTTTTATCTGTTTTTCGATACGCTTCAGTTCAGCGCTCAGGCATTCCAGGAGCACATCAATGCTTGCCAGCTGGACCTCCGGGGCGGTTTCCTGACGGTTTTTCTCCTGCGTCTGCATCTCTGTCAGCGCCTGATGCCGTAATACCAGCGCTTTCAGCGCCCGCTCTGTCGGGTGCGGAGCCTCCCATGCCGACGGGCGTTTCTCCCGGCAGAAATGCGCCAGCATACGGGCATCGACTTTGTCGGTTTTACTGCGCAACCCTTCACTACGGGCAAAGGCGGCACTCAGGGCGGGGTTGATAATGGAGACGGTGTAGCCGGCATCACTCAGATGCGCGGCAGCATTTTCCATGTAGGTACTGGTGGACTCCATGCCGACATGAGCATGGTTCACATCATGGCTGCGAAGCCAGCGGACAAGTTCTTCATGCCCGGGGGACGTATTGTAGAATTTTTTACCGCGATGTCGGCCATCGGGGCGCAGGATATCAACATCGAGCTTAGCTTTGGCAACATCAATGCCGATGAAGTAGAGTTCATTTTCCATAGTGAAACCAACCTTGCGAATGCGGGTTACCGGTGAAAGCCGGTCCATGATACTGTCCGGTTTGTCACATAAGAAAGAACGGCAGTCCGGTGCAAAGATCTACGGAACAGGCGCAAAAGCCTAAGCCCGGCCACGGCATCCGGACTGCCATCAGAGAGAACTGGCCGGTTCTTTCTGATGGAATCATCATACAAGCCCGGCCAAGCGCAGCGCCGCCGGGATTTTCCCGATTATGATTTGATTCTGACTTTAAGCGTCACCAGCAGCGCCGTCAGTAACATCAGCGCGCCAGAGATGATCAGCGGTGACGTGAGCCCCAGTCGGTCCAGCGCCAGACCACCAATGGCAGCACCGCAGGTATTGGCCAGCTGAATGACCGCCACCTGAATAGACCCGGCTTTTTCTGCCTGATCGGCAAGCGAACGGGTGATCCACGTCGACCAACCGACCGGCACCAGCGCAAATGCCAGTCCCCAGATAACCGCAATCCCAGACGCGACAATCTTATCACTGCCCCATAGCACCAATATCAGCGCACTGAGTGCCAGCACAAACGGCGCTCCAGCTAGAGCCAACTTAACCGAACGCTTCAGAATGACCGACGAGAACGAGGTGCCAACAAAGCTGGCAATACCAAAACTCAACAGCACCAGCGTCAAACCATCCACATCAAAGCCCGCCAGATTCATATACACCGGACGGATATAGGTAAAGAAGGCAAACTGCCCGGCAAAGGACAGGAAGATGGCAATCATCCCAGCCATCACGCCCGGACGTTGCAGCAGGCTAAACATATTTTGCTTGTGATGCGCCGGTTCACCCGGCAGAGAAGGCAGGGCTTTCAGCACCCAAAACGTACACAGCACGCCCATCACCGCTGCGCCGTTAAAGACGTTGCGCCAGCCGATAATGCCGCCTAAAAAGCTGCCCAGCGGTGCTGCGATCACCAGCGCAATCGACACGGCGCCAAAAATTATCGACAGCGCTTTCGGCACCGTTCGTACCGGCACTAATCGCATAGTCAACGATGCCGACATCGCCCAGAATCCGCCGAGCGCCAGGCCCAGACAGGCGCGCCCTATCAGCAGCAACGTAAACGAGTTGGAAAATGACACCAGCAGGCACGAGAGCGTCAACAGGATAGAGAACAGAATCACCACATAACGGCGGTTAGTCGCGCCGATCGCCTGGGTAATAAACAGGCTGGCGAACATGGCGACAAATGCCGTCACGGTGACCGACTGCCCAGCGACACCTTCTGAAATACCCAAATCCTGCGCCATTGGCGTCAGCAGACTCACGGGTAAAAACTCAACGGTAATCAGGCAGGCGACGCAAAATGCCACGGCAAAAACCGCCGACCAGTTGGGCCGGGCAACGGCCTCAGCGCGAGGTTTTTCTTCGATATGTTCACTCATTTTTGTTACCTGCGAGGTGTTTTTGTAGAAAAGTCACGCAGTGTAACATTTTAAATGTGATGGATTTAACGTTTTGGCAACTGTCGTTTCATTGAGCAAAGGCATCTAAAGATGAAAGGCCACTCTCTTACCCGTCGGCAGCTTAACTTCCATACTTAACTCCCCACCTAATGCCGTCACGTAGCGTTTAAGCGTTGATAAGCGCGGGTCATTATCTGCCTGTTCCATTTTTGCAATGGTGGGTTGTTTGACGCCCATTGCCGCAGCCACCTCAGCCTGAGACAGGTTTAGCTCTTCCCTTAACATGTTTAAAGCGATGACCTGGCGCATTACCTCAACTTTTTCCGTAATACGTGCCTGGCTTTCTGGGCTCTGTTTAGCCATGAGTTCTTTAAGGGTAGCCATCATTTCTCCTTACTGATTAAGGTGCTTACGGTACTCGGCATCGGCGAGTTTGATCATGTCTTTATAGAATCTCTTTTCATTAAAGCCTGTTTTATCCCCGGCACATAGCACGATGCCATGGCGAGCAGGATCAAATACAAAGAAAGCGCGTATAGGATGGCCCTGATGCTGAATGCGTAGCTCTTTCATATTCGAAAAAGTAGAGCCATTCACCGTATCGGCAAACGGCCTTCCCAGTTGGGGGCCATATTCCGATAAAATGAGCATCGCGGCGAGCATGTCTTCCTTAAGTGCTGCGGTTTGCACCTCAAACCACATGTCGAAAACATCCGTTGTTTCAACATCCCACATCAACGATCCCTCATAGCCAATAAGCTATACGTAAATTATAGCCTATTAGCTATTAAAACTAACCCTATCTTCACTCAATACGCATCCGGACTTTCACTCACCGCGCGCCGATTTCACCAGCCCCATAATCCACTCCTGGTGACCATTAATCATCGGGTTCGGCACGGTGCGCGCGAGTTCCTGCGCGGGGACGCCAATCTGTGATTCCTGCGTCAGAATGCGCACGCGGTTACCCGGTAAATCTTCAAACAGCCAGGCGTGAATAACGTCAAGACGCGTAGCAGCATCACCCTCCGCCCAGCCGTGCCACGCCATACGGGCTGCCTGGCCGTCAACCGGTGGGACATATTCAGTTACCTGCGCTTCGATAGGAAAGCCGAAAGTAGAGAAACGGAAACGCGCATTGGCGCTGAGCTGCGGGCCGCTGCCATCATGGAAATGGATATCCGCCACGTTGCTGTAGTAGCCCGGCCACAGCGTGGTGTCATCAAGCTGCGCCCAGATTTGTGTGGCGGTCAGGCCGCTAACGATGATTTCGTTGGAAGCGAAGTTGTCGGTGGTGCCTGGCAGGTAATCTTCTGGCCAGACGATAGCGCTTTGTTGGGTAGACTGTTTCATGATGAACCTCGTGAGTCATTGTGTTGACGAGATTCATCATGCATCCACCGGTGATATAAATATAATCACCATCTTCAATGTTCAATATCACATCACGTGATATCAGTGCAGCCAGTGAACGCCGTTCTCTTCGTGGAACAACGCGTTATAGCGATACTGGAAAGCGTTCAGCTCATTGAAATCCGGCTCCAGTTCACGCAGGAAGCTCATCGCCAGCCGCACCTGAGCATCGGTTATCGGCGCTGCCAGACGCCCTTTTTGCAGACGACGATGCCAGTTTTGCATATTGGTTTCGCTGCCATCGACGATACACACCTGCCAGATAAGCAGCACCTGCGCCGCGTTCTGCAAGTGCACTTCATTCGGTCGCTCCAGATAGCGCATATACTCATCGCCCTGCGCTTTACCGAGTTGGTCGATCATCGACTCTACCGGTTCTGGCGTAATCGCCAGTCGCTCACTCAGACGGCGGATGGCCCGTCTGGAGCCTGAGGTCAGGATCCGAAATCCTACAACAAAAACCACCGCCAGGGTGGCCAGAATCAACCAGATCATGCCCGCTCTCACCTTAACTAAACCCCGACATCATAATGGGAAATTGCGCCCTGTCGAGAATCGGGCGTGCCATAATGTGCGTTAGCTCCCCGAAGGAAGTCGATAATGAAACCGGATCTCAGAACCCTCGACCTTAATTTGCTGAAAACGCTCGACGCGCTGCTTGATGAGCGTAGCGTCACCCGGGCGGCGGCTCGGCTCTCACTGACCCAACCCGCAGTCAGCGGAATGCTGACCCGGCTGCGGGATAATTTTGGCGATCCCCTGTTTATTCGCGCCCCACACGGCATGGTACCGACGCTGCGCGCTCAGCAACTTGCCCCGACGGTGAAGCAAATTCTTAGCGATATCAACGCACTGCTCCAACCGCCTCAATTTGACCCACTCACCGCTGAATTCACCTTTACGCTGGCAGCCACCGACTACGCGCTCAAAGCGGTCGTGGTGCCGTTTATCGCGGCCCTGAAGGTACGCGCACCGGGTATTCGAGTGCGGGTGATCCCGGTGGAACCAGACCGACTTACAGCACAGTTCGAGCAGGGGAAAATCGATCTCGCGCTACTCACCCCTGACACCACACCGGGTGACCTGCACAGCCGCACGCTCTACAAAGAGCGCTATGTCTGTATACTGCGAGCCAACCACCCCGACGCACAGTCGATACTCACCCTTGAGCGGTTTTGCGCGCTGGAGCATATTCTGGTTTCTTACGAGGGAGAGAGTTTCTGGGGCGTCACCGATGAGGCATTAGCGAAAATCGGTCGTAAGCGTCGGATTGGCCTGTCGGTGAGCAGTTTTCTGGTGCTGCCAGAAGTGCTGGCAATAAGCGAGATGATAGCGGTGGTGCCGAGTCGTCTGGCGAGCACTCACGCTAACCTGTGCGTACAAACGCCACCGGTCGCGATTAACGGCTTCACCAAAAGCATGGCCTGGCACGAACGCACCCATCGTGATGCGGCACAGCAGTGGTTACGCGAGTTACTGTATGAAACCAGCCAGCAGCAGGCATAAGGGAATCCATGCTGTAGGCCGGATAAGGCGTTTACGCCGCCATCCGGCAATCTGCAACATGCTGCCAGATGGCGCTTCGCTTGTCCGGCCTACAAAAATACCGATCGGTATAGTGAGGTAGAGCCGGACTCAGCGCACTTACGCCATTTTTAACTGCTGAATTTTCTTCTCGCGGCGGATTTTACGTTCTTCGAAGATAGCCACGATAGCCATCAGGCAGATACAGGCAATAGCGGCGGTATCCAGCGCAGCGAAGGTGCCTGCCCAGCCGGTCAGACCGAAGACTGGTGTCCCGTCGGCAATCATCCCCAGACCCAGCTTGGCGAAGCTATCGCCGATCAAATACGCGAAGGTGCCTTTAATCCCATCGGCCGCGCCGATCGCTTTTTTCGGCACAAAACCGACAGCCGCCACGCCGATCAACAGCTGCGGGCCAAACACCAGGAAGCCAAGGGCAAACAGCGAGGCCAGGTAAACATACTGGTTGCTGGCGTGCTGATAAACACCGAGCGTGGCGATAATTAATGCCAGCGCGACACAGGCTACCAGCGCGCGACGACCGTTCGCCAGATCCGACAGCCAACCCCACAGTAGGGTACCGACCAGCGCGCCCACTTCAAATAGGGTAAAGCCCTGAATGGCGACTTCTTTAGAGAGCTTCAGCTCCTGGAAGGCATACACGGTAGACCACTGGTCGATACCAATGCGCACCACGTACAAGAAGATGTTGGAGAAGCACAGCAGCCAGATCACTTTGTTTTTCAGCACGTACTCAACAAAGATCTGCCATTTGGTCATTTCGTTTTCTTCGGTCTCTTTGTCCTCTTCGCTGATCTCTTCGCCAAACAGTTCTTCTGCTTTACCTAGGCCATAAGATTCCGGAGAGTCGCTACCAAAGCGCAGGCCGATAAAGCCCACGATCAGCGCGATAATCGACGGGAAGATAAACATCCCGATGACGTGACCGTCAAACAGCACGTTAGCACCAAACAGCGCCACGCCCGCAGCACCCGCGCCGCCGAGGTTGTGAGAGATGTTCCACATGCCAAGATAAGAGCCACGTTTACGGCGCGGCGTCCATTTGGTGATGGTCGAATAGCTGCACGAGCCGCCGGTACTCTGGAAGAAACCGCTCAGCGCGTAGAAGGCAATCATCAGGTATAAGCTGGTTGTGCCCGGCCCCATGCTGGCGCTAAAACCGAGCATACAAATCGCTGAGAGGATCAGCATCAGCGGCAGGAACTGCTTGGTGTTTTTGCCATCAGCGTAGTAAGAAACCAGCGTTTTACCCACGCCGTAGGTGATGGAGAAGCCCAGACCAATCATCCCCAGTTGCGTCATGCTCAACCCGTAGGTGGTGATCATGTCGTTCTGCGCGATATTGAAGTTTTTGCGGATCAGGTACATGGTCAGGTAGCCGATGAAAACCACCAGATAGGACTGCATGAACGGCTTGAACCACATTTTGCGCCGCACATCGAGCGGCAGATCCAGGGTCGGCTTGCGCACCTGATTTAAGAAGGCCAGCATGATTGGGTTGCTCCTGAGCTGATTTTTTTACCTGCGAATAGCAGGCATTGTAAAAACCAACCGGAAGTGACGCCTGAGACAGCGTCCTGGTGCAACCGGGAATATTTCCTAGTTTTACGTCATTCGTCGTAGAAAAGTGAGATAGGTCACGATTCACGCGGTGCCTGAGCGTTTAAAAACGGCAGCAACAACAGTGCTGAAATCCCCGCGGCAATGGCGATCACCACGAAAAATCCCGTCCAGTGCCAGACTTCCATCACCTTCGCCAGCGGCCAGCCGGAGAGCGATGCCCCCAGATAAGCGAACAGCCCAACAAACCCGGTTGCCGCACCCGCCGCCTCTTTGTGCGAGCACTCCGCTGCCGCCATGCCGATCAGCATCTGCGGGCCAAAGACAAAGAAGCCGGTAGTGAAGAAGCAGGCCGCCTGCATCACATAGCTGGCAAACGGCATCAGCCATAGTGAGCCGACTGAGAGCAAAATCCCGGCGGCAAAAATCAGGTTCATCGGCCCCCGATTGCCGTTAAACAGTTTGTCCGATCCCCAACCCGCCACCAGCGCACCGATAAATCCGCCCAGTTCGAACATGGTGACCGCCGTATTAGCGGTGACCAAATCAACGCCCAGCGTCTCCGACATGTACAGATTGCCCCAGTCGTTGATCGCCGCACGCACCACGTAAACCAGCACGTAGCACAGCGACAGCAGCCAAATGTACGGGTTCAACAGCACGTATTTGGTGAGGATTTCTTTGCGAGTCAGCCCTGCTCCTTCCTGCTGTTGGGCAATTTCCAGCTCATCGTGACGCCAGTCACCGACCGGCGGTAAGCCGATGGCCTGCGGGCGATCGCGCAGCCGCCAGCAGAGGAAAATGCCAACCACAATCGCCATCGTGCCTGCCATCATCATCCCGGCGCGCCAGCCGTAGTGCAGCGCGGCGGCTGCCATGATGATAGGAATTAATGCCCCGCCGACGTTGTGCGCGGTATTCCAGATAGCCCACCAGCCGCCGCGTTCGTTACGTGAATACCAGGCAGTGAGCAGGCGCGCGCAGACCGGTGCACCCCAGCCCTGGAAGAAAGCGTTCAGCGCCCACAGCACGGCAAAGGCCCACAGCGAGGTGGAGAAGCCAAACAGGATGTTCACCACCCCGGTAGCGATAAGCCCAATACCCATAAAATAGCGGGCGTTGGAGCGGTCGCTGACGATGCCCGAGACAAACTTCGACAGGCCGTAGGTGATGTAAAACAGCGTCGCCAGCAGGCCAATATCGCTGCGGGTGAGTACACCGCTGGCGAGAATTTCCGGCACCGCGGCGTTGAAGCTTTTGCGGGTAAAATAGAACAGCGCATAACCCAGCCAGATGGTCAGCAGAATATGCCGCCGCCAATAGCGGTAGCGGGCGTCGACCTCGTGTTTATCGGTGATAAGCGGCGCATTGGCCGGGGCTTTAAAAAACGTCAGCATCACCGCTCCTTACACGTAGCGCTGGGGTAACGACACGCTCACGCGCGTACCGTGCATACAAGAAATCGTCAACGAACCACCCAGTGCCGCCACCCGTTCGCGCATGCCAGTGAGACCAAAACCTTGCTGATCCGAACCCGGCGGCAGGCCGCTGCCGTCATCTTCCATCACCAGCATTAATCGTTCGTCCTGCTGCCAGCCTTGTAGCGTTACCGCGCTGGCGTTGGCGTGTTTCACAATGTTGTTCAGCCCTTCCTGGCAGACGCGGAACAGCGTCACCCGCTGGCTTTCGCTGAGCGCCGATTCATCAATATGCCAGTCGAGATGGCTGACGATGCCGCGACTTTCCAGCTCCATTTCACGCAGCAGCGAGCGAATAGCCTGCTCCAGCGTCAGATCGTCAAGCTGGCGTGGGCGCAAACGCCCCAGCAGACGACGTACCGAGTCGTAGACGCCCAGCGAAAGCTGCTCGATATGCGCCCCGCTTTGCTTCACGCCCGCATTCTCCGGGGCCAACCGCTGCACGATACCTGCCTGAGTACGAATAGCGGTGATGGTTTGGCCGATATCGTCATGCAGTTCGCGCGCCACATCGCGGCGCACGCTCTCTTCGGTTTCCAGCAAGCGTTCCGCCAGCCGATGATTACGCGCCAGCTCGTTTTGCAGCGACTGGTTGAGCTCACGCAGACGCTGAATACCTGCGCCAAGCAGCAGCCCGGTCAGGCTTTGCGCCAGCAGCGAGAGCAGTAAATCGACAGGATGATCGTGCCAGGTCTGGCTGGCAATCAGCGCAATGGCGTTCATCAGCGTGGCAATCAGCGCCCCCTGCCAGCCGTAGTGCCAGGCCAGCGCGATGATCGGCAGTGCCAGACAAAACGGTGTAAAACGCGACAGCTCGTCCGGCAAACCAAGCTGCAACCACAGGCTGACGCTAAACAGCAGCAGGTACCACACCAGGTGCCGCCCGCGCCAGTTCACCGGCTGAGACACCACCGCCGGGCCGAGCGGCAGCCAGGTGGTGCTGGTCAGGTAGTGCCAGAATACCAGGCAGATAGGGGCTAACGTCAGTCCGCCGGTCAGGGTCAGCAGCAGTGCAGTCCACGCGACTTCTCCCTGCCCCAGCCATGGCAGCGACTGTAACAGCGCCGCCGCCCCGAGCGCCGCGCCCTGCAACAGCAAGGTACGCCAGTCACGCTGATGGCGATAGCGGGAGATGAGCGTCACGGGTAATAGCGTCAGCAGACTACCGATCATCAAAAGGGGCAGATGCGTCAGCGCCACTACGTGCGCCAGCCAAAATATCAGCAACCATTCCGCGCCCAGCAGTACCGGCCAGTAGCCGCGCGGGCATTGCAGCATGATCCCCAGCCGCAGGCCAAACGGGAACAGCAGTACCGCCAATTCCGGGCGTTCCACCAGGTGCAGGCTGATGCTCCACAGGCAGAACCAAGCAGCGGAGAAGATAAAAAAACAGGCGACAACGGTGATTAACCGGGAGAGAACGGTATTCATTGCCAGCCGTCAAACATTCGGCGGGCCAGCTCAACGTCGTTACTGACGCCCAGCTTTTCCATCAGGTTAGCGCGATGCACGTGTACCGTTTTCGGCGACAAGCCTAATTCTGCGGCAATCTCTTTGACCGCCATGCCTTGCGCCAGTTTTTCCGCCACCTGGCGTTCGCGTTTGGTCAACGGATCCTGACGGCCCGCCGCCAGTTTGACGGCAATATCCGGCGTGAGATAGCAGCCGCCGGTCGCCACGGTGTGTACCGCCGCAATCAGTTCGTCCGGGCTACAGCGTTTGGAGAGAAAACCACGCGCCCCGGCGTTTAGCGCCTGTTCCACCAGCGCCGGGCTGTCGTGGACGGAGAGCATGATGATCGCCATGCCTTTCGGCAACTGGCTGAGCAGTTCAAGACCGGAGATATCCGGCATCGAGATATCACAGATGCAGACCTGCACGCCGCGCCCCGGTAATCCCGCCAGCGCTTCGCGACCGGAACCAAACTCGGCGACCACCTGCAAATCAGGCTCAAGGCCAAGCAGTTGGGCAAAGCCTGAGCGAACGATAGTGTGGTCGTCGATAAGGGCTACGGTTGTCATGGGTTTGTCCTGGGGCTGGAAAACGCCTGATGGCACGCAGCTTTCAGGCCTACAGGCGAATGCCGTTGTAGGCCAGATAAGGCGTTTACGCCGCCATCCGGCAAAGGCGCTTACCTTAACGATAAGCGCCCTGGTGTTCAAGTCTTGAGCGGGTTACTCGAAGAAGACGCTTATTTTGTTAAACATCGACGGATCGGACTGGTTTCGCGCCACTTTCACCACATCTTCCAGCTTGTCTATCTGGCTCATCATCTGCTCTAGTCGCTGGTCGTCGTTAACCAATAGCCAGATACGGCTGTGGTCGCTGCCCGGAATCGGTAGACAGAGAATGCCTTCCACGTTGAACGCACGGCGAGCAAAAAGTCCACAAACGTGGGTCATTACGCCGGGATGGTTACGTACGGTGAGCTCCAGAATAACGTTGTCATGAGTGTGTTGTTGCATGGATTATTCCCCCACCATTTCGGTATTTGCCGCACCCGGCGGCACCATCGGATAGACTTTCTGTTGTGCGTCGATACGGACGTGAATCAGCGCCGGTCCAGGGCGATTAATGATCGCCTGCAGCGCCGCCTGTGGGTCGGCTTCGTTGTTTAAGTCGCAAGATTCGAGGCCAAAACCGGCGGCAATCTGCATAAAGTTAATCGTGCCCGGATAGGTAGCAGCAAATACGCCCTGCTTGTAGAACAGGCTTTGCTGCTGATGCACCAGCCCCAATGCTTCGTTATTCATGAGGATGATTTTCACATCGAGCTGGTTTTCTGCCGCCGTCGCCATCTCTTGAATGTTCATCATCAGGCTACCGTCGCCGGAGAAGCACAGCACTTTTTTGTCCGGGTTCGCCAGCGCAGCGCCCACAGCAGCGGGCAGACCAAAGCCCATGGTGCCGAGACCGCCGGAAGTCAGCCACTGGCGAGGACGGTTCAGCGGATACGCCTGTGCGGTCCACATTTGATGCTGGCCAACGTCGGTGGTGATGATCGCGTTGTCATCCACGCAGGCCGCGACGGCGTTGATCAGGCCGTAATGGCTGAGCGGGTCGCCCGCTTGTGGAATAGCGCTGGGGAATTCCTGCTGCAATTCTGCAACTTTACTCCGCCACGCGTCACGCGGCTGCGCATCAATTTGCGGCAGCAACTGCGTCAGAACATCGTCTACATCCGCCTGAATGGCGATATGCGCCTGTTTGATTTTACCCAGCTCAGCGCGGTCGATATCTACGTGGATAATTTTCGCATTCGGGCAGAACTCTGCCACTTTACCGGTCGCCCGGTCATCAAAACGCGCCCCTAAAACAATCAATAAATCAGCCTGTTGCAGGATGAAATTGGTGCTACGTGCACCGTGCATGCCCAGCATCCCTAATGACAGCGGGTGCGCTTTAGGCAGCATTCCCAGCGCCATCAGCGTCATGGTGGTTGGCAGGTTGGCAATCTCAGCCAGTTCCCGCACACGCTCAGGGGCATTAATCACACCGCCACCCAGATAAAGCACCGGACGCTCGGCGGCATTAATCATCGCTGCCGCTTCGCTCACGCTCTGCGCGCTGAATTCTGGTGTCGCCGCGCGACCGCCCGGTTCAGGCAGTTCGCTAATGTCGATTTCAGCCGTTTGCACATCCTTAGGAATGTCTATCCACACCGGCCCAGGACGGCCTGACTGCGCAATCCGGAATGCATCCGCAATCACTTGCGGCAGTTCATGGATATTGCGAACGAGGTAGTTGTGTTTAGTGATGGGGATAGAGATACCGTAGGTGTCGACTTCCTGGAACGCGTCGGTGCCGATTAACGAGGAGGCTACCTGACCGGTGATACACACCAGCGGAATGGAGTCGAGGCGCGCATCGGCAATGGCAGTCACCAGGTTAGTGGCACCGGGGCCGCTACAGGCCATGCATACCGCCGGTTTACCGTGGGTACGCGCCATGCCTTGAGCAATAAAGCCCGCGCCCTGCTCGTGTCGCGCCAGAATATGGCGGATTTGCGTGCTCTGGCTTAACGCATCGTACAGCGGAAGCACCGTGCCACCGGGGATGCCGGTGACCATGGTGATTCCCTGGCGCTCCAGTAAATGCACGATTAATTGCGCGCCGGTAAAGCGCCGAGTCTGTGATGTTGTGCCCGAAATTGCCATGCTCCAGTCCTTTTATTCTGGGCCAGCTATCCGGAGGGGGCTTAGAAACTAAAAACCCCGCCCGGTTTGCGCCGGCGGGGTTTGGAATCGTGTGCGTTCCTGACCCTACGGCGCATTGCCGACGACCACCACCACACGCACGACGACGACCGCCGCGGCTGGTAGCGCGGTTTTTAGTAGGGTCGAAGTCATCATGGATGGAGTCATTAAGGGTCTATCTCGAATTCATTAAGTGAATTTATACAAACACAGCTTTTTAAGGCTGACAATGGAAATATTTTCATCTGCACAAAAATGCGTCAGAGATCACGTTTCAAGCCAGAAGAAAATCCTCTGACAGAAACGGTTTTTGCGCTATTTTTCACCTTGGTCAGAGGCAATGGGTTGTGTTACGTTTTGCTGACGCTCCCTTAATCCACGCATTATCATGACGCTTTCGGTTTTCTGCATTTTGCTGTTTGCCGCTCTGTTGCACGCCACCTGGAACGCCATCGTGAAGGCGGGGGATGACAAACTCTATTCAGCCATCGGCGTCACCGGCTCGGCGGCATTGATTGCCCTGGTGCTGCTGCCTTTTGCGCCCACGCCCTCAGCCGCTAGCGTTCCATTTATGGTCGCATCCACCGTTTTGCAGGTTATCTACACCGTGTTGGTAGCCAAAACCTATCAGATTTCCGATATGAGTCAGACCTATCCGCTGATGCGCGGCACCGCGCCGTTGCTGGTGGCAATAATCAGCGTGCTGTTTCTGGGCGATCACCTTTCGCCGCTGGCCTGGTGTGGTATTGCGGTGATCTGTACGGCTATTCTTGGGATGGCGTTCAATTCCCGCTCAGGGTCACAACTGGGTATCATCCTGGCACTGCTTAACGCCTGCATTATTGCCGGGTACACGCTGATTGACGGTACCGGCGTGCGGCTATCAGGAACGGCCTTCGGTTATACACTGTGGTCATTTTTCCTTAACGGCTCCAGCCTGCTAACGTGGGCGATGATCGCCCGACGCCGCGAGGCCTCGCGCTATCTGGTGCAACACTGGAAAAAGGGCATGTTGGGAGGTCTTGGCACCATGGGTTCCTATGGGCTGGCGCTGTGGGCGATGACCCAGGCGCCGCTGGCGGTAGTAGCGGCGCTGCGGGAAAGCTCGATTTTGTTCGGTGCCATCATCGCCTGGCTGCTGCTGAAAGAACGGGTTTCCGGGCTGCGTTTCATCGCCGCTGGGGGCATCGCCGCCGGGGCTATTTTGCTGCGCCTCTCCTGATAAAAACTGGCAACAATAGTTGCCGTTGAACGTCTATAAATCCTGCCTGCATGACACATTTCATTTACATGACAGATGATTAATTTGTCACCGCGTTGTGGTAGATTCCTCTCGCTTTTAGCGCTTTACCCGGTCAATTATTCTTATAAACCTATTTTTTATAAAGTTATCAGCGAAATGAAAAAAGATAGAAACGTCAATATTCTGGCGATGCTGGTGTTGCTTGTGGCTGTGGGGCAGATAGCGCAAACCATTTATATTCCTGCGATTGCGCAGATGGCGAGCGACCTCAACGTCCGCGAAGGGGCGGTGCAGAGCGTGATGGCAGCCTATTTGCTGACCTATGGCGTTTCCCAGTTGTTCTACGGCCCGCTGTCTGACCGCGTGGGACGCCGCCCGGTGATCCTGGTCGGGATGTCGATATTTATGCTGGCCACGTTGGTCGCGATAACCACCAACAGCCTGACGGTACTGATTGCCGCCAGCGCCTTGCAGGGAATGGGCACCGGCGTAGGTGGCGTGATGGCGCGAACGCTGCCACGCGATCTGTATGAAGGCAGCCAGCTTCGCCACGCCAACAGCCTGTTAAACATGGGTATTTTAGTCAGTCCGTTGCTGGCACCGCTGATTGGTGGGGTGCTGGAAACCCTAATTAACTGGCGCGCATGCTACGGTTTTCTGCTGGTGCTGTGCGCAGGCGTCACCTTCAGCATGGCGCGCTGGATGCCGGAAACGCGTCCGACCGGCGCACCGAAAACACGGCTTATCAGTAACTACAAAACGTTGTTCGGCAACAGCAGCTTTAACTGTTTCCTGCTGATGTTAATCGGCGGTCTGGCAGGCATTGCGGTGTTTGAAGCCTCCTCCGGCGTGCTGATGGGCGGCGTGTTGGGGTTAAGCAGCATGACGGTGAGTATTCTGTTTATTCTGCCGATTCCGGCGGCATTCTTTGGCGCCTGGTTTGCCGGACGAGCAAACAAACGCTTCTCAACCATGATGTGGCAATCGGTGATTAGCTGCCTGGTCGCAGGGTTGATGATGTGGATCCCGGGCCTGCTTGGCGTGATAAATATCTGGACGCTGCTGGTGCCTGCCGCACTGTTCTTCTTTGGCGCTGGTATGCTGTTCCCGCTAGCGACAAGCGGAGCGATGGAGCCATTCCCATTCCTCGCCGGTACCGCAGGGGCGCTGGTAGGTGGCCTGCAAAATATCGGTTCCGGCGTGCTGGCGTGGCTGTCGGCAATGATGCCGCAAACCGGACAGGCCAGTATTGGCCTGTTAATGACGCTGATGGGGCTGCTGATTTTCCTCTGTTGGTTGCCGCTGGCGTCACGGTTATCACAGCAGGGGCAGGCAGTTTAACCCTGAGATAGATGTAGTGATATTCGCACCGTTCGGTTCCCTCTCCCCACTGGGGAGAGGGCGCACACCGTGCCTATCTAACCTGCTCTTGCAGCCAGCCAATAAACGCCTCAATCTTCGGCCATTGGCGGCCAGGCAGAGTAGTGACGTAATAGTGTTGATGGCATTTCAGCGCCCTGTCACCAAAGGGAGCGACCAGCTCCCCGCTGTCGATACGTTTTTGTACCAGCCGCTTGCGCCCCATCGCCACGCCGATGTGGTTCATGGCGGCAATCACCGCTAAATCAGAACGATCGAAGCCAATGCCCGACGATGTCGGCAAATTCACATCATAATGCTGCGCCCAGCTATGCCATTCATCGGTACCGGAATCATTACTCCACGCCTGCCGGTCGTGCAATAACGTACAGTGCGGCAGATTGACCAGCGAATCCGTCAGATCATAACGACGAGCATAATCCGGGCTACAGACGGGCAGAATCTCTTCATCCATCAAAAAATGATGCGTCAATTGCGCAGACGGTGCGTCGTCAAAATAGAGCGCCAGGTCAATCCCGGCACGCTGCATATTAACGTTGTCATTCCCAGTCAGGATGGTCAGAGAAATCGACGGGTAGCGGCGGGTAAAATCACCGAGCGCCGGAACCAGCCAGCACTGGGCGATGGAGGGCCGCGAGTAGACGGTGAGCGTCCCGGACAGCTCCTGATTTTTGATGTCGAGAATTTCCTGATTGAGCGTGTCCAGCGAAGATTTCAGCGCCCAGAACACCCGTTTGCCTTCGTGGGTCAGTTCCACCTTGCGATGTGAACGGACGAACAGCTGGATGCCCAGTTCCTCTTCCAGTTGATTAATCCGGTGGCTAACGGCGCTGGGGCTCAACGACAGTTCCTCTGCCGCCAGCGCAAACGACTGATGCCTCGCCGCCACTTCAAAGGTATACAGCTTTGACAGTTGCCAGCCATTGAGCAGCCGATTTCTGACCTCGCGTACGGGATCCATACTCACCTCTTTCATCCTGACTCTTTCACCAGAGTGTAAAAAAATCCGCTGTAAAAATCAGCGTAAAGATGAATCAAAGTGAATCATGTCGCATTATTGAAGCGATATTAGAAGTAAATCACCCATTTGATTCAATCTGATTCATGTGAAAGGGGATTTATATCGTTTGTCAGCACGTGCCTTATTTTTGTCCAATATAGGCATATTAATCACAGGGCAAGGTGAGTTATGCACTCTCAAATCTGGGTTGTGAGCACGCTGCTGATAAGCATTGTGTTAATCGTGTTGACCATCGTGAAGTTTAAATTCCATCCGTTTCTGGCGCTGCTGTTAGCCAGCTTCTTTGTGGGCACCATGATGGGCATGGGGCCGCTAGATATGGTCAATGCCATCGAGAGTGGCATCGGCGGCACGCTGGGCTTCCTCGCCGCAGTTATCGGTCTGGGGACCATTCTGGGCAAGATGATGGAAGTGTCCGGCGCGGCAGAACGTATTGGCCTGACGCTCCAGCGCTGCCGCTGGCTTTCCGCTGACGTGATTATGGTGCTGGTCGGCCTGATTTGCGGGATCACGCTGTTTGTTGAAGTCGGCGTGGTACTGTTGATTCCGCTGGCGTTTTCTATTGCCAAAAAAACCAATACCTCACTGCTGAAGCTGGCCATCCCGCTGTGTACGGCGCTGATGGCGGTGCACTGCGTTGTCCCGCCGCATCCGGCAGCCCTATTTGTGGCAAATAAACTTGGTGCAGATCTGGGCACCGTGATTGTCTACGGTTTACTGGTGGGGCTGATGGCGTCACTTATCGGCGGGCCGCTGTATCTGAAGTTCCTTGGCAACCGTCTGCCGTTTAAGCCGGTACCGGCTGAGTTTTCCGATTTGAAGGTGCGCGACGAAAGCACGCTGCCGTCGCTGGGGGCCACGCTGTTTACCGTGCTGCTGCCGATTGGCCTGATGCTGATGAAAACCGTCGCAGAACTGAACATGGCAAAAGGCAGCGCGGTGTATACGTTGCTGGAGTTTATCGGCAACCCGATCACCGCCATGTTTATCGCCGTATTTGTGGCCTACTACATTCTCGGTCTGCGCCAGCATATCGGCATGGGCACTCTGCTGACTCATACTGAAAATGGCTTTGGCTCCATTGCCAATATCCTGCTGATTATCGGGGCGGGCGGCGCGTTCAACGCCATTCTGAAGAGCAGCGGGCTGGCGGATACGCTGGCGCTGATTCTTTCAAACATGCATATGCACCCGATTCTACTGGCCTGGCTGGTGGCGTTGATCCTGCACGCGGCGGTAGGTTCTGCCACAGTGGCAATGATGGGTGCCACGGCAATTGTCGCGCCGATGCTGCCACTCTATCCCAACGTCAGCCCGGAGATCATCGCTATTGCCATCGGTTCCGGTGCAATTGGCTGCACGATCGTCACCGATTCCCTCTTCTGGCTGGTGAAGCAATACTGCGGCGCAACCCTGAATGAGACGTTCAAATACTATACGACCGCGACATTTATCGCGTCGGTGATTGCACTGGCGTGCACATTCCTGCTTTCCTTTATTATTTAAGCGCAAAGAGACTGACTATGGAAAACATTCAAACACTTATCGCCCAGTATCCTTTAGTGAAAGATTTGGTCGCTCTGAAGGAAACGACCTGGTTTAATCCTGGCACCACCTCTCTTGCGGAAGGTTTACCTTATGTTGGCCTGACGGAAGACGACGTTCAGGACGCGCATGCCCGCCTGACGCGCTTTGCGCCGTACCTGGCAAAAGCCTTCCCGGAAACGGCGGCAACCGGCGGTATTATCGAATCTGAACTGGCGGCCATTCCCGCGATGCAGAAACGGCTGGAAAAAGAGTACGGGCAGCCTATCAACGGCGAAATGCTGCTGAAAAAAGACAGCCATCTACCAATTTCCGGTTCGATTAAAGCCCGTGGCGGTATTTATGAAGTGCTAACCCACGCTGAAAAACTGGCACTGGAAGCCGGTTTACTGACCACGGAAGATGATTACAGCGTACTGCTTTCGCCTGAATTCAAACAATTCTTCAGCCAGTACAGCATCGCGGTGGGCTCAACTGGGAACCTCGGCATGTCGATAGGCATCATGAGCGCCGGCATTGGCTTTAAGGTGACGGTGCATATGTCCGCTGACGCTCGCGCGTGGAAAAAAGCCAAACTGCGCAGCCACGGCGTAACGGTGGTTGAGTACGAAGAAGATTACGGCGTGGCGGTTGAACAGGGACGCAAGGCGGCAGAGTCTGACCCAAACTGCTTCTTTATCGACGATGAAAACTCCCGCACGCTGTTCCTGGGCTACGCGGTGGCCGGGCAGCGTCTGAAGGCGCAGTTCGCGCAGCAAGGCCGCGTGGTGGATGCTGACCATCCGCTGTTTGTCTATCTGCCGTGCGGCGTCGGCGGCGGCCCTGGCGGCGTGGCATTTGGCCTGAAGCTGGCATTTGGCGACAACGTACACTGTTTCTTCGCAGAGCCGACCCATTCCCCGTGTATGCTGCTGGGGGTTTACACCGGGCTGCACGATGAAATCTCCGTGCAGGACATTGGAATTGATAACCTGACCGCCGCTGACGGCCTGGCGGTGGGTCGAGCATCCGGTTTTGTGGGGCGTGCAATGGAGCGTCTGCTCGATGGTTTGTATACCTTGGATGATCAGACCATGTATGACCTGCTGGGCTGGTTGGCGCAGGAGGAAGGGATTCGCCTTGAGCCGTCGGCACTGGCGGGGATGGCTGGCCCACAGCGGGTATGCACCTCTGCTGATTATCAGAAAATGCACGGTTTTAGCGAAGAACAGCTCAATAGCGCTACCCATCTGGTGTGGGCCACCGGCGGCGGCATGGTGCCGGAAGCTGAAATGGCGCAGTACCTGGCAAAAGGTCGTTAACCTCAATGCAGCATCGCTCCCTTAGCGGGCGATGCTGCATGACAATCATGCCAGTTCCCGAACAATTGTGGCATTACAGGTCAAAGCGTATTGCCGCGCGTCACACTCCTCTCCCCCGCTCCCTCCCTCATATAACGGCGTCGATATACTCCGGTTTACCTCGTATACCTACGATAAATTGGAGAACACAATGCAACAGGCTGAAAAATCTGTCGGCCGTGGCGGCTTTACCCTGCTGATTTGGGTACTGCTTTTGCTCCTCGGCTGCGTGCTGTTTTTCTTCTCGCTCGACCGGCAAATCGTTTCCATCCTCAAAACCACTCTAATGCAGGAGCTGGGGCTGGATAACAGCGATTATTCGGTGCTGATCAGCGCTTTTATGATCCCCTATACCTTCATGTATTTCTTTGTCGGCGGCATCGTTGACCGCTTCGGCAGTCGCTATGTGCTGTGCGCCTTAATGGTGTTGATGTCCATTGCCACGCTGATTACCGGATTGTCACATTCGATGACCGGACTGATTGTCGGCCGCGTCCTGCTGGGGCTTGCCGAATCGGGGATTGTGCCCGCACTAACGCTGGCAGTCTTTACCTGGTTTCGCGCCGAACAGCGCGCTTTCGCTTTCCAGCTCACCAACATTATTCAATCCGTCGGTTTGATTATCGCCCCGCCATTCGTGGCATGGGTGACGCTCTCTACCGGCTGGCGCTGGGCGTTCTTTATCCCAGCAATGGCGGGCGTGGTGGTCGGTATTCTGTGGTATCTGGCAAGCCGTAAAACGCCGCCAGCGGCGGAAGATGTGGTAGTGGAGACAACCGTTAACGTCCCGCTAATTGACCGCTACAAAATGGTGCTGACCTCCAAACCTATCTGGGCGCTGCTGATTGCGCGCCTGCTGACCGACCCATTCTGGTTCTTCTACCAGTACTGGCAGGTCGGTTTTATGCAGGAGAAAATTGGCCTGACGCTGGCGGAAGTTGGCAAGCTGATGTGGCTGCCGCCGCTGATTGCCGTCTTTGGCGTGCTGGCTGCATGCTGGGCCTCCGACCGTCTGGTGGCGCGCGGTATGGACGCCACTCGCGCTCGCTTAACCGTTATCTGGTCGGTTACCTGTCTGGCACCACTGGTGTTTTTGCTGCCATCCATCAGCAATGCCTATGCCGCTGTCGCCATCATGACGGTCATTAACTTTATGTGCACCGCATGGCTCAGCATGGCGACCATCATGATGGGCGGTTTGGCGCCACGGGTTGCCATCGCCACCGCTATCGGCGTGATGAGCGCTCTGGGCGGCGTCAGCTCCATTATCTTTAACGGCTTTGTCGGCTCGATAATCGATAACTTTGGCTACTCGATGCCGATTTACGCCGGTGCCACGCTGCACCCTATCGGCGCGCTGGTGCTGGCTGCCTTCTTTTTACGCCGTAAAAAAACCTTTGTTGCCCGTCCGGAGACCGTCTGATGACCGATATCGTTGTTGCGCCCGTGGCTCACGCCTGCGCAGATTTCACCGTACTCTATTGCCTGATGAATCATGATAATCATCAGTTTGCCGCCTGGTATGATGCCGAACACCGCATTACCGTCGGCCAGCGCGAACTACCAGACGGCGCCTGGAAGACCTTCCAGCCAGAAGGTTTCTGGATCCCGGAGCGCGAGCGCTATAGCCATATTACCGATTTTGATTCGCACAATTATCTGACGATGGCGGTCGATAGCAGCGGATATCTGCATCTTTCCGGGAATATGCATGTCGATCCGCTTATTTACTTCCGTAGCCGCCAACCGCTGGACGTTACCACGCTGGAATGTGAACCTGCGATGACCGGCGAGCGCGAAGCCCGCACCACCTACCCGGTGTTCTTTAAGGATGTACAGGGACGCCTGCTGTTCCGCTACCGCGACGGCTGTAGCGGTAACGGCGACGACCTGTACAACGTATTCGACGCCGAACGCCAGCAGTGGACGCGTCTTCTGGAAACGCCGCTGCTCAACGGTGAAGGGGCACGTAACGGCTACGCACGCCAGCCGCTGCTGGGGCCGGACGGTTACTGGCACATGGTGTGGATGTGGCGCGAAACGCCACACTGCGAAACCAACAATAATCTCTCCTACGCGCGCAGCCGCGATCTTAAGCGCTGGGAGAAATCGGACGGCACCCCGCTCGTGCTGCCGATTGCCCGTCATCAGGGTGAGATTGTTGACGATGCCGGTATCGGCGGCGGGCTGATTAATATGGTGCAGGAGGTGGGCTTTGATAATCAGGCGCGCCCGGTGCTGATTTACCATCGTTATGATGACCGGGGGCTGTCGCAAGCGTATCTGGCACGCCCGGATGGTAGAGGCGGCTGGCAAAAATCGCAGCTCAGCCAGTGGGATTTTCGTTGGGATTTCAACGGCGGCGGATCCATTCCCCCAGACGTGACGCTCAGCGCGCCGCGTGCTGTCGGCAACGGTCAAATGGCGGTGGAATGGACATCAAACTGGGCCGGTAGCGGCGTGTGGATTATTGATGACCGGACGCTGTCTGTCATCGCCACCAAACCGCTTATACCAAGGCTTCCCGCTGAGTTACGGCAGCCCCGGCAGAATGTTGAACCACAGGCAGAAGTACAGCTAATTCCGGCACAAAACAGCGATTACCGCCCGCAAAACCGCTACTGGTTACGCTGGGAAGCGCTGCCTATTTTCCGCGATGTGGCGCATGAAGCCAAAACCGGGGCGACGCTGTTGGAGGTGGTTGAATTCGTCGGTGAGTAAACCGAACATTCCCGGCGTCACTACGTTCGGCCGGGCTACCCGATCATTTTAACGCCAACACTGCAAATGTAACCCGGCCGAGCAACGCGACGCCGGGATAGGTTTCGCTACCGGCATTGATTCGGTGACACACCAAACTGGCGACGAAACGCACGCGAAAAGTAGCTAACGTCGCCAAATCCACAGCGAATGGCAATATCATTGACCGAGTCGTTAGTGAAACGCAGCTGATAGCGTGATTGCAGCAGCCGCATACGGGCCAGATATTGCTGTGGGGAAACGCCGGTATATTCGCTAAAACCGCGCTGCAACGTGCGCCGGGAGATATTGAACTCCTGGCACAGCGCGTCCAGGTCGAGCGGCTGCTGCCACTGCCCATTCAGGCGAATCAACACCTGGCTGATACGGTCGTCGCTGGAGTGAAAATCCTGAGTCTTATAACGCCATTGGTTGAGCGTATGCAGTACTTCGAGGAACAAAATCTCTTTATAGCTTTCAGCCAGAAGTTTGTCAGCGAACGCCTCCTCTTTGTGGCTGGCGAGACGGTCAATAACACGCTGCATGATCCCCACGTCCATTTGCCAGACGTTACTCTCGCCTTCTTGCGGTAAGAGATAATCAATGTGTTTGATAAAGTTGAAATTATCGCGTCCGAGATAGAGCAGATTAACCTGCTGTAAATCCTTCATCTCTTCAAAAAGATGGTAATCCTGGCGATTCAGATAACACAGCGTACCGCTGGTCAACAGCCAGGGTTTTTCATTGATAACATGAATACCGCTACCGCTGCCAACGAGAAACAGTTCGCAGTATTCGTGGGTATGTTCATGGCTGATGTTCTTTTCCGGATGCCAGAAATGAAACACCACGCTTTCCAGCGGATGGTGAAAATGGGTGTCCTGGGGCAGAACGAGCGGCATAGTCACTCCTGGCAGATTTCACTCAGAATAATAGTGATACCAGAATGTACAACGGACACCTTCCTCTGTTTGCCACCCAGTGGGCATAACTGGCAAACGGAGAAAGCTTATCGGCTCTGAGCTAACATCGCCATCAATTCCATCGGCGAGCGGTGTTGTTTAAGCAGGTCGCGCATCGCTTTCATATACGGTGCGCTGTAGGTGAAGAATTGGTGGTAGCCTGCACACAGCGCACTCTTCCCGCCGTCGGCAATGCGATTTTCGAGACAGTCACCCTGGCAAAAACACAGTACGGAACACTCACGACATTCATCCGTGAGAGGCGCATTGTCGCAAACAACTTGTAATGACTTTCCACGCCAGATATCCAATGCGGCATCAAACTGCCGGATATGGATCTGTTCAATATCTTTTTGTACCCAGAGATCAAATACCGCGATCAGAAATGCGCCCCATTCTTCAGCCAGCACTGAGTCGGCGGTCAGATTGCCCGCGTCATCCACCGCAACCAATGGGATAAACTGCAAAAAAGGGATACCGAGCCCGCGCAGATAGCGGTAAAGATGCTGCGGTTGCTGACCATTGCCGTGATGAATGACCACTTGTAATGTGGACACATGAGGCTGTGCCTGAAGCTGCATTAAAATGTGTGGGTGCGAGCGCTCATCAATGCCATAAGCGTCATAGTTCAGCAGAAGGCTCGCGTCTTCAGACGGAACAGGATAGTGGTCATAGTTGAGGTCGTAGTGATAATGACTGGGTTCAGCCTGACGTCCTGTCATCCTAAATCCTTCATAAAAATAATAAGTTGGCGTATGTGAGTCATAGCAAACAATATTGCGAGCGACAACACTGCGAGGGAGATCAAAAATTTGTCACGAATCGCGCGGGGTTGCGCAAAATCATCCTGACAGACATCCATAACGTTACGGTTGCGGGTGTAATGCCAAAGGATAGCAGCAACCAGAATAAGCACGCCCACCGACACCCAGAAAAGAGAACCAGCCTGATGCCAATTGTGCTTAAGCGCCAGCGCCATTAATGCGCCGTAGCCAAGCAGCGTGCGAAACCAGGCCAGTGAGGTTCGTTCAGGCTGAAGCCCAGGATCGTACTGACGCCGGGATTTTCGACTATCCGGCATAGAGCACCAGCAGCATAACCACCAGCGCCACGATTGTTAGCATCAGGCTAATCACCAGCAGACTGCGGGTGTAGGGTAAGTTCTCTTTTAAACGCATCGCCTTTTCATTGCTCAGCCAGCGCAGATAGCCATAAATAGCAATGCCGCCCGCGAATAAGCACAGCATTAGCGCCAGCGCTTCACGAATGACCGGCGTCGCAAAGTCGGGGGCAAGCTGGTCAAGCCCAACGCCTGCCGCCAGAAAGCCCAGCGCCGTGCGTATCCATGCCAGAAACGTGCGCTCATTAGCCAGCGAAAAGCGATAGTCAGGCGCTTCACCGAGGCGGGAAATCTTCATGACAGCTCCTGAATCGATAAAAGTCAGACGTTTAACATTATCGTAAACGTGCTCATTGTGCCGTGGAGTTTTTCAATAAAATGGTCATAAAGGGGTGATGCCGACAAAAGCAAACGACCGGCACCGTGAAGATGCCGGTCAGAAAGGTTAGTGCAGTTCCGGCCAGTAGTCTTTATTGGCCTCAATCAAATCATCAAGAATTGCTTTGGCGACTGACGCGCTCGGCACGGTTTTCGACAACGCAATCGCCTGCCACAGTTTGTGGTAAGAGCGATGTTCCCAGGCATCCACCACCAGTTTTTCCACCGCCACCTGCTGGCCCATCATCCCTTTCTGGAAGTTAGGAATATCGCCTACCGTCAATGGTTCTGGGCCGTTGTGGCCGACCAGACACGGAATCTCAACCATCGCATCAGCGTCGAAGTTATGAATCGCGCCGTTGTTTGGCACAATCAGCAGCATGCGCTCTTGGGTGTTAAAGGCAATGGCGGTCGCCAGATCGACGATGTAAGAAGCATGTTCGTCAATTTCCAGGTCGCCCGCGGAGGATTTACCGGCTTCAATAATCGCCCGACATGCGGTGAAGACGTTTTTCTCACGGTGGTCCATCACCTCGTTAGCGCGGGTACGTTCCGGGTTAGAGTGAGCGACCACATAGTCCGGGAACAGATAGTATTTCAGGTAGGTATTCGGCATGGTGTCCGGATCCAGCGCCTGCACGTCTTTCGCTTTGGCGAAAGTATCATTCCAGCTTGCTTCCGTATGCGGGTCGTTAGATGGCGGAACATAGCCATATTTAGCGACATGTTCGCGTAATTTCGGCATTAAATCGTTGCCTTCCAGATCTTCAATCGATGTCCACCAGCCGAAGTGATTCAGGCCGTAGTAGCGCACACGCATTTGTTTACGATCTTTGAGACCCACAATTTGCGCCATTCGGCCTTCAATGCCGATAGGCATATCGCAAATGTTGAGAATTTTAGCGTTTGGACGCAGGCGGTTCGTCGCTTCCGCCACAATCGCCGCCGGGTTGGAGTAGTTCAGCATCCACGCGTTCGGCGAATATTTTTCCATATAATCGACCAGTTCCAGCACGCCGCCGATCGAGCGCATACCGTAAGAAATGCCACCCGGTCCGCAGGTTTCTTGACCGAGTACGCCGTGGCGCAGCGGGATTTTTTCATCTTTTTCACGCATCGGGTACTTACCCACGCGGATATGCGCCATCACAAAATCGACATCGGTAAACGCCGCTTGCGGGTCGGTGGTGTAGCTGAATTCAATCTCCGGCGCCTGCTCTTTAAGGATAACCTTACATGCTTCGGCGATGGTTTCCTGACGCGCGCCGTCGTTGTCGTAAAATTTCAGTGACCGCAGCGGGAACCGGTCCTGGTTTGCCAGCAGCATTAACACGATGCCTGGGGTAAAGGTACTGCCGCCGCCTGCGATAACAACTGAGAATTTTTTCATGATACTGCCTCCGTCATGGTGGTGTGTTCGGTCGGTCGAGAATGTTTCATTAAGCTTTCTAGCTGGTCGCGGACCTGTGGAACATGCAGGCCAACAATCACCTGGATGCCATTGCCGCGTCGCACGACGCCGTGAGCGCCAAGTGCTTTAAAGACGTCGTCGCTTTGTGTCTTCGCCATATCCACCAGCGCGATTCGTAAACGTGTGGCACAGTTATTGACGCTTTCAATGTTGGCTGCGCCACCCAGTGCCTGCAGGATGCCTGCGGCCTGGCTAGGTTTACCCTCGGTTGCACCCTCGGCAGTGGTTTTGCCGCGTGCAGCCTGATAATCCGCTTTGCTGTAGAGTTTGATTTCGCTGTCTTCACGGCCCGGCGTTTTCAGGTTGAAGCGCAGGATTAGCGCTCTGAAAACCACGAAGTAGAGCGCCGTGAAGCACACGCCAATGCCTATCTGGATAAACATCATTGAGGCGTGGTTATGGAACATCGGGATCCAGTTTTGCGGCAGGAACTGATCCAACAGGCCGCCGCCCATATTTCCCACCACACCGCACATGTACATCACCGTCGCCATCGTCGCCGCCAGTACCGCGTGGATGGCGAACAGCAGCGGGGAGATAAACAGGAAGGTGAATTCAAGCGGTTCGGTAATCCCGACCAGTACGGCTGTCAGCGTTGCAGGAATAAGCAGGCCCGCCACTTTGACTCGGTTTTCCGGCGCCGCGGTAAAGTACAACGCCAGCGCAATCCCCACGGAGCCAAAGACTTTAGAGTTGCCGTGCAGGGCAAACCCGCCTTCCGGGAATAATGTTTTCAGCGGTTCGGTGCTTTGGCTGAATGCGTGCAGATGTTCGGCCCAGTAAACCTGAATACCGCCTTCTACCGCCGCAGGGCCAAAGATGAATGGACCGTAGACAAAGTGATGCAGGCCGGTTGGGATCAGAATGCGTTCGAGGAAGGTGTAGATCCAGACGCCTAATGCACCTGCGCCGCGTAAAAATACCTGGAGCGACTCAATCCCCATCTGGACTTTTGGCCAGCCGAGCAGCGTCAACCAGGCGCAAGGAATCATCACCAGGAACGCCACGATCACCACAAATGATGAGCCCTGGAAAATGCCGAGGAATACCGGGAGAGGTTTGTCGAAGTAGCGGTTATGCAGGGCGGTGACGATGCCGGAAATGACTATCGCTCCAATAATGCTGGTGTCGAGGGTCTTTATCCCGGCAATCATCGTCAGGCCAGTACCTGCCGTAGGGTCGAGCGAGAAGTCGACGCCAAAAAAGTGGCCCCAGGTCATCCCCATCGCATTAATAAAGTAGTTCCAGGTCAGGAAGCTAACCAGAACCGCCAGGCAGGCGCGGCCCTGCGCCTGTTTTGCCAGGCCAATCGGCAGACCGACGGCAAAAATCAGCGGCATATTACGAAATACCGTCCAGCCACCTTCTTCAATAATGTGAACAATCTGAGCGAATAAGCTATCGGAGGCCGTTAACGCCTCACCAACGAACAGCGGGTTGCGCAGCATAATGGCGATACCCACCACGATCCCCGCAAAGGGAAACAACAAAACGGGGGTAAACATTGCGCCGCCAAAGCGTTGTATTTGACTGAGCATTTGGAAATCCTCATTTAACAACTCGTAGGGTAAGTGGCCTTATTGGTGTTTATCTTCGGCCTGCTACGAGAATAGGAATTCGCTCATCTAACAACATGCTATTGCGTTGCAATCCGTGATCGCATTCATGGTTTTAATTAGCGCAATGTTGTCTACTTTTTTGATGATTAGTAGACATCTACAATCTCACTATTTTTCCATTTCTGAAGAAATCTCTGTATTCCGCTGTAATACGTTAGTTTTAAATAAGAAACATCGGTTCAATAATTGCTCACCTGACGTCAGAAGAGGTCTAGTTGTGATCTACAAATCAATAGCTGACAGATTGCGTTTACGTCTGAATTCATCCGATTTCAACATTGGCAGCCCATTACCGGGCGAGAAAAAGCTGGCGGAGGAGTTTGGCGTTGCTCGTATGACGATTCGTAAAGCCATCGATCTGCTGATTGAATGGGGTCTGGTGGTGCGGCGGCACGGCAGCGGCACCTACGTGGCGCATAAAGATATTCATCACGAAACCACCAATCTCACCGGGCTGGCGGAAATATTGCGTCAGCAAGGAAGGGAGGTCTCTAGCAAGGTGCTGGTGTTTGAGGTGATGCCGGCCCCCCCGGCGATTGCCAGCCAGTTGCGGATTCAGATTAACGAGCGGATCTACTTTTCGCGCAGAGTACGCTACGTGGACGGTAAACCGCTAATGCTGGAAGACAGCTACATGCCGGTGAAGCTGTTCCGTAATTTGTCACTGGTGCATCTGGAAGGGTCGAAGTTTGATTATATCGAGAAAGAGTGCGGCATTATCATCAGCGGCAATTATGAGAGTCTGGCACCGGTGCTGGCGGATAAGCAGCTGGCACAGTCAATGAATCTACCGGAACAGACGCCGCTGCTGCGCATCACCTCTCTTTCCTACAGCGACAGCGGCGAGTTCCTTAACTATTCCGTGATGTTCCGTAACGCCAGTGAATATCAGGTGGATTACCATCTGAGGCGCGTGCAGGCCGTTAGCCCATCCCCCAGAACAGCACCGCCAGAAGCTGTGGAGTAATAATGCGCAGGAACATCACCAGCGGGTAAACCGTGGCATAAGAGAGTGCAGCCGCGCCGCTGGTGGCGTGTAGGTTGTTGGCAAACGCCAATGCCGGTGGGTCAGTCATCGAACCTGCCAGCATGCCGCAGAGGGTCAGATAGTTCATCTTCGCGAAGATGCGCACCAAAATACCCACCGTCAGCAACGGAATGCCGGTAATGAAGATCCCGTAACCTATCCAGCTTAAGCCTTCACCGTGCAGCAGCGTTTCGACAAAATCACCGCCGGATTTTAGCCCTACCACCGCCAGGAACAACACAATCCCCAACTCACGCAGCGCCAGGTTGGCACTTGGCGGCATAAACCAATAAAGCTTGCCGATGCTGCCAATTCTCCCCAGAATCAGCGCCATAATTAGCGGGCCACCGGCCAGACCTAGCTTCAACGCGACCGGGAAACCGGGAATAAACAGCGGCACGGAGCCCAGTAGCACGCCAAGTCCAATACCGATAAATACCGGCAGCATTTGCACCTGCTGTAATTTCTGTTGAGCGTTACCGAGGTCAGATGCCACCGCATCAATCGCTGCCGGACGACCGACCAGGTTTAAGATATCACCAAACTGCAGGCTGGCATTGCTGCTGGCCACCAGTTCAACCCCGGCACGGTTTAAGCGTGAGATCACCACGTCATAGCGCTGTTTATAGTGCAGATCGCGGATTTTCTTGCCTAATACCTTTTCGTTGGTGACCACCACCCTTTCCACTTTCATGTCCGTGCCGCGCGTCGACAGCGAAGTTTCCACCTCTTTACCGATAACCAGCTGCGCGTTGTGCAGATCGGACGCTTCCCCGACCAGGTGCAGCAGGTCGCCGGTTTCAATAATCGTCGTGGGCGACGGTACCATCAGGGTTTCACCGCGCTTCAGGCGCGAGCAGATAATTTTATCGCTATTGAGAACCGGCACATCCTGAATCGCCATGCGGTTCAGATTGGGGTTTTCAACGCGGATATTGATGGTTTTAAGGTGTGAATGGCCAGAACCCGCCTGTTCGTCAAACTGCTGAGCCTCTTTTTCTACGTTTACCCTAAAGAACAGGCGTATCAGCCACATGGTGAGCAAAATACCGCAAATACCAAATGGATAGGCCATCGCATAGCTCATACCCATTTGATCCACCACGCTGAACGGCTCACCGAGATCGCGCAGGATTTGCTGCCCGGCACCCAGCGCAGGCGTGTTGGTGACAGCACCAGAGAAAATACCCAGCACTACCGGCAGCGGGATAGCGAAGATTTTGTGTAATAGCGTGGTGACGAGGCCACCGAGGATAACAATCAGAATGGCGAACAGATTTAGTCGCAGGCCGGACACCCGCAGCGACGCAAAGAATCCCGGCCCCACCTGGATACCGATGGTGTAGACGAACAATATCAGGCCAAATTCCTGAATAAAGTGCAGCATCGGGCTGCTAAGGGTAATGCCCGCCTGGTCAACAAAGTGGCCGACAATGATGCCGCCGAACAACACGCCGCCAATACCAAAGCCGATTCCGCGAATTTTGATGTTACCAATCCACAGCCCCACGACCGCAACCAGCGCCAGAACGCTGACCGTCAATGCTATATCACTCATCCTGTTTTCCTTGTGAATAACATTACTGATAACAGGGATTATGGACGAAGGAATGGGGAGTTGTATGTAATACGAAGCACAATAATCACTAACAAAGGTCGGCGCGATAAGGTAAAAAAAAGCCCCGAAATTCGGGGCTTAATCAGTCAAATTGGCTTAGCTATTTAACGCTGGGCGTTCACTAATGGCGATACGCTGCGGCGCGAGGGCTTCTGGCACATTGCGGGTTAAATCAATATGCAACAGGCCGTTGTTATAGGTGGCGCCGGAGACTTCCATATTTTCAGCCAGGGTGAAACTCAGGCTAAAGGCCTGGGTAACTAACCCCTGGTGCAGCCATTGGGTCTCTTTTTCTTGTGGCTGCGGCGTCCCTTTCACGGTCAGACGTGTGCCTTCAAGCTGAACGTCCAGATCTTCCTGACGGAACCCGGCTACCGCTAACGTGATGCGATAGTGGTTATCGTCGCTTTTTTCAATGTTGTACGGTGGGAAGGTCTGGCTTTCAGTAGTGCTTTGCAGCGCATTTGCCAGTTTGTCAAAACCGATCCATTGACGCAGCAGTGGGGATAAATCGTAGTTACGCATAATATTTCTCCTTCTAAGAAGCGAGTTTCCCCTTCACACTTCCCGTTGCAGATGCGTTGGCTGCGTTCGTTCACCCCAGTCACGTACTTTTGTACGCTCCTGGGATTCACTCCCTTGCCGCCTTCCTGCAACGTGAATTGTTTCGGGCGAAAAATACCTTTCGACTCCCTGACGGCAAGTCGATTGTTTAACACTGGCCGCACAAGCGGCCCGGCAGAATTAGTTAATTTCGATACGGCGCGGTTTGTTCGCTTCTGGAATGACGCGCTCCAGTTCGATATACAGCAGGCCGTTCACCAGGTTAGCGCCACGCACGTGGATGTTTTCAGCTAACTGGAATTTGCGTTCAAAGTTGCGCTCGGCAATACCTTGATAGAGATAGGTGCGTTCTTTCTGCTCTGCTTCATGCGCACCTTTAACCACCAGCACATTATCCTGCGCGGTAATTTCCAGCTCACTTTCGGCAAAACCGGCCACAGCAATCGCGATGCGATAGTGGTTTTCATCAACCAGTTCAACGTTGTACGGAGGGTAGCCACCGTTGCTTTGTGTTTGATTGTTTTCCAACAGGTTGAACAGACGGTCAAAACCAATGGCAGAACGGTATAACGGGGATAAGTCAAAGTTACGCATAATCAAATAGCTCCTGAAAATCAGCGAGAAATTTAAAACCTTCCATCATGGACAGGTCATTGAGGCCCGAACACCCCGCAGGCGTGTTCTCTTTGGCTACACCTATAAAATGAGGGGGAAAGAACCTTTTTCAAGTCCTCGTGTCTGACTTTTTTTGCACTTTCTCTGATAAGGCTTACACTGGGTCAGAGCACAAAAGGTCAAAGTGCGACAGCCGCCACAGAGCGGTAAGCCGGGACTTTCTATTTTGGCAACGGGTGGCTATAACCCGGGGGACGAGCTTTTTTATGCTCATAACAATGAAGAGCTCATGATGAAAAATATTCTGATTAAAACGGCGCTGGTTGGGGGGATCTTCTTATCGGGAGGATGTTCCAGCGTAATGTCACATACGGGCGGCAAAGAGGGAACTTATCCTGGTACGCGCGCCAGTACAGAAATGTTAAGTGACGATGAGAATGGCTGGGCGACCAAATCACTGATCGCCCTGGATATGCCGTTTACCGCCGTGATGGATACGGTTTTGTTGCCATGGGATTTATTCCGCAAAGACAGCTCTGTACGTTCACGAGTCGAAAAGAGCGAGCAAGAAACACTGGCGACTAACGCGGTTATACCGCCTGCCGCCATGTCCGCCCCATAAATTAATGGCCGGTCTCCGTCGTCCACAGCTGGCGATAGCCGGCTGTCTCCTCCATCCAGGCTATTGTGTGCCCATCGGGTGAGAAGACCACTGCATCTGCCGATGGTGGATTAGCATGATCGTTCGTTAAAAACGTCACCGCCCCACTGTCTGCCGCACAAATCGCAATACGTTCTTCCAGCACAAAGCCCAGCCAGTTTCCTGACGGATGCCAGTTGAATGCCGACTGAATATCTGATGTGTTATGCGTCAACTGCTGCGGCTCACCGCCCTGCGGCGACACTAACCATAACTGGACGATACCGTTGTCATCTCGCATCAAAATGGCAATTTTCGTCCCCTGTGGATTGCAGCGCACCCAATGGCGCGGCACATTCACAAGCCCTGGATACGCCCGTTGGTGGGTGAAGGTTAAACGGCGCTGGCATACGCCCATTGGCGGCGCAGGCAGCGTGGTGTCTGTCCCCGCCAGCGGCGCATCGCCCGCCTGTTTCCAGGCCGACTCTGTGCGCGGCAGTTCCACCAAAAACAGCTCAGGCACTTTTTCACCGGATAGAGAAACGGTATCGCCAATAAACGCCAGCGCCTGTGAACCCACCCAACCCTCTTCGTAAGCACGGTTGATGTCATCACTGCCGGGTTGAGGCTGGGCGGTAGTCTGACTGACCAATACGCACCAGTGGCTGCCGCTATATTCACGAGGATGCTGTCCGCGCGGCAACACCGGCCCATACGGCGCGGCAACGCCGACATTGCGCAGATCCAGTGCCGGGTCGTATTCATGCATCACGTGGTCGTTATAGGTAAAACTCACGTACTGTCCACACGGGCTGTAGACGTGGACGTGGCTGCCACCGCGCAGCGCGCCGGGGGTGTAAGGTGCAGTAATATCCATTGCATCAAGATTGCGGGTTTCAGCGAGCGTGGTCACGACACCACGACGATGGTGGAAATCATACTGCCATTGCGCATCCGGGTTTTCCGGGCCGTGGATGAACACGTACTGGTCGGCAAAGGGATGCACCGTCACCACACCAACATGCGCACCTTCGCGCGCCTGATAAATCACCTCCACCTCACCGCTGTGAACGTTTACGCGCTCAATGGAATCGCCGGTAAACGAGGCACCAGAGGGACGAACATCAAAAACCAGCCACTGGCTGTCCGGCGTCCAGGTGCGGGTATTCGTTAATTGGTGGTTGCGGGGGGAGAAAGTGACTTGTTTCATGGCAGAGTTCCGGTCAAAAGGTACCGCATACTTTTACCATGTGCAGAGGTTAACCCATAAGGGTTTAAGTAGAATGCCCGGCTTTAACCGGGCATTGGGGAATATCAGGAAAGTACGTACTTCTCAATCGCCCAGGCCACACCATCTTCGAGGTTTGATTTGGTGACGAAGTTTGCCGCCTCTTTCACTGCAGGAATAGCGTTGTCCATCGCGACACCGACACCTGCATACTCAATCATCGCAATGTCATTTTCCTGATCGCCAATCGCCATGATTTCTTCTTGTTTGATACCCAGCACGTCAGCCAGCGATTTCACACCAGTGCCTTTGTTTACGCGCTTGTCGAGGATCTCGAGGAAATACGGCGAGCTTTTGAGCACGGTATATTTCTCTTTCACTTCCGCAGGAATACGGGCAATCGCTTTGTCGAGGATAGCCGGTTCGTCAATCATCATCACTTTCAGGAACTCGGTCTTCGGATCCATTTTTTCGGCTTCGCAGAACACCAGCGGGATGGTCGCGACAAAGGACTCATGCACCGTGTAGTAGCTGATATCACGGTTAGCGGTATACAGCGTATTGCGATCCAGCGCGTGGAAGTGAGAACCGACTTTACGAGACAGCTCTTCCAGGAAGCGATAGTCATCATAGTTCAGCGCCGTCTGTGCGACCGTGCTGCCATCACCTGCTTTCTGCACCAGCGCACCGTTGTAGGTGATGCAATAATCACCCGGTTGCTCCATACCCAGCTCTTTTAAGTAGCTATGCACGCCAGCGTAGGGACGCCCGGTGGTCAGAACCACGTTTACTCCTTTTGCACGCGCGGCGGCGAGTGCATTTTTTACCGCAGGAGAAATAGTGTGGTCCGGCAACAGCAATGTTCCGTCCATGTCGATTGCAATCAGTTTAATAGCCATGAGATCCCCAGGTTAGATGAGTCTATGCTCATGCTAACTCGATTTAGCTCAAAAAACAGCAGGTAAGGTCGGTTTAAACGGGGATACATCGCATAATGCGTGCTCCCCTTTTGTTTGTCGATCAACCAAATGGCTTGCCGCCTTTGAGCAGATTCATACCGGCTGAAATCAGGTCAGAGTGCGCCTGTGAGTCAACCTCACCCTTCGGCGAAAGCGCATCAATAATCCTTGGAAGATAGTCTGCCAGCAAAGACGAGGCCGAACTGGCATCGGTACCGAGCTTCGCACCGAGATCGGCTACCGCGGGTGTGCCTAGCGCAGACTCAATCTGGTCGGCACTAACCGATTGGTTATTGTGTTGATTGCTGATCCAGGATGAAACGATATCGCCTAATCCCCCGTTTTTCAGCTTCTCTAACAGAGCCTGAACGCCGCCTTGATCATTGACCCACGTCAGGATGGCCTGATACTTCCCGGAATCACCCTGTAGCAACGACCCCACTACGTCATCGAAAAATCCCATATCCCACCTCAAGTCACGCGTTAACAATAGACGTAGTGAAGTATAGTTCGCGGATGACGGACATAAAAAAACGCCTGAAAAAATTCAGACGTTTTTATCTGTTGTCCTGATAAGCGTAGCGCTACCAGGCTGCCGGATGGCGGCGTAAACGCCTTATCCGGCCTACAGGTTAGATATCGATGTTCGCCGCTTTCAAGGCATTCTCTTCGATAAACGCACGACGCGGTTCAACGGCATCGCCCATCAGGGTGGTGAACAGCTGGTCAGCAGCAATCGCATCTTTCACGGTCACACGCAGCATGCGACGGCTGTCTGGGTCCATAGTGGTTTCCCACAGCTGATCCGGGTTCATTTCGCCCAGACCTTTATAACGCTGAATGGAGAGGCCACGACGAGACTCTTTCACCAGCCACTCCAGCGCTTGCTCGAAGCTCGCCACCGGTTGACGACGTTCGCCACGTTCAATGAATGCATCTTCTTCAATCAGACCACGCAGTTTCTCGCCCAGCGTGCAAAGACGACGGTATTCACCACCGGTGACGAATTCGTTATCCAGTGGATAATCGGTATCAACACCGTGTGTACGCACACGGATAACCGGTTCGAACAGGTTCAGCTCAGCGTCTTTACGGACAAAGCTATTCCAGGTGCTACCGTGCATTTCATTTTCATTGAGCACGTTAATCAACTGGGAAACCCACTCTGTGACTTTAGCTTCATCAGTTAAATCAGCTTCGCTCAGCGTCGGTTGATAAACCAGTTCTTTCAGCAGTGAACGCGGATAACGGCGTTCCATACGACCAATCATTTTCTGCGTACCGTTGTACTCAGAAACCAGTTTTTCCAGCGCTTCGCCCGCCAGTGCCGGAGCGTGAGCGTTGGTGTGCAGCGTTGCGCCATCAAGGGCGATAGAGATCTGGTATTGATCCATCGCTTCATCGTCTTTGATGTACTGTTCCTGCTTGCCTTTCTTCACTTTGTACAGCGGCGGCTGAGCGATATAAACGTGCCCACGCTCAACGATTTCCGGCATCTGACGATAGAAGAAGGTCAGCAGCAGCGTACGGATGTGTGAACCATCGACGTCGGCATCGGTCATGATGATGATGCTGTGATAGCGCAGTTTATCCGGGTTGTACTCGTCACGACCGATACCACAGCCCAGTGCGGTAATCAGCGTTGCCACTTCCTGAGAGGCGAGCATCTTGTCGAAGCGCGCTTTCTCAACGTTAAGGATTTTACCTTTCAGCGGCAGAATCGCCTGGTTTTTACGGTTACGCCCCTGTTTTGCAGAGCCGCCCGCAGAGTCCCCTTCCACTAAGTACAGTTCAGAGTGGGCCGGGTCGCGTTCTTGACAGTCAGCCAGTTTGCCCGGCAGGCCTGCTAAGTCCAGCGCGCCTTTACGACGGGTCATTTCACGCGCACGACGCGCCGCTTCACGGGCACGGGCTGCATCAATAATTTTACCGACGACGATTTTGGCGTCAGACGGATTTTCCAGCAGGTATTCGCCCAGCAGTTCGTTCATCTGCTGTTCTACTGCGGTTTTCACCTCAGAGGAGACCAGCTTATCTTTGGTCTGTGAGGAGAATTTCGGATCAGGAACTTTCACGGACACGACGGCAATCAGGCCTTCACGGGCATCATCACCGGTGGCGCTGACTTTGGCTTTTTTGCTGTAGCCTTCTTTGTCCATGTAGGCGTTCAGGGTACGGGTCATCGCCGCACGGAAGCCCGCAAGGTGAGTACCGCCATCGCGCTGTGGAATGTTGTTGGTGAAGCAGTAGATGTTTTCCTGGAAACCATCGTTCCACTGCAGCGCGACTTCCACGCCAATACCGTCTTTTTCGGTAGAGAAGTAGAAGATATTTGGGTGGATTGGCGTTTTGTTTTTGTTGAGGTATTCAACAAACGCCTTGATGCCGCCTTCGTAGTGGAAATGATCTTCTTTGCCATCGCGCTTGTCGCGCAGACGGATGGAAACGCCGGAGTTCAGGAACGACAGCTCGCGCAGGCGTTTTGCCAGAATGTCATATTCGAATTCGATAACGTTGGTGAAGGTTTCGTGGCTTGGCCAGAAACGCACCTGTGTACCGGTCGCTTCCGTTTCACCGGTTACCGCCAGCGGAGCCTGTGGCACACCGTGGACATAAGTTTGCTGATGTACTTTGCCTTCGCGGCGGATCAGCAATTCCAGTTTCTGCGACAGGGCGTTAACAACCGAAACACCCACGCCGTGCAAACCACCGGACACTTTATAGGAGTTATCATCAAATTTACCGCCTGCATGCAGAACGGTCATGATAACTTCGGCCGCAGAAACGCCTTCTTCCGGGTGAATACCGGTTGGAATACCACGGCCATCATCGGTCACGGACACGGAGTTGTCAGCGTGAATCGTCACCACGATGTCTTTACAGTGACCCGCGAGCGCTTCGTCGATAGCGTTATCCACAACCTCGAATACCATGTGGTGCAGACCGGTGCCGTCATCCGTGTCACCGATATACATACCCGGGCGCTTACGCACCGCATCCAGCCCTTTCAGGACTTTGATACTGGAGGAGTCATAAGAATTCGACATCAACGTTTCTCGCTCATTTAATCTTGGGTTAATCCGTTATTTTACCCTTTTCCACGGTAAACATCTTCGAATTTTCATCGGACATGTCTATAACGTGTTCAGCGCTAATTGCGCTGACGAAAACCTGTGATTGTGTCGCTTTTAAACGGCTGGCCAATAGGCCACGCCGCGCATCATCAAGTTCCGAGGCAAAATCATCTATCAGGTACAGGCAGCGCCGCCCGCTCTCGCGGGTCAGAAACTCACCCTGCGCCAGACGTAGTGCGCACATCAGCAGTTTTAACTGCCCGCGCGATAAGGTGTCTTCCACAGGTGCGCCATCGGCGCGAATGCGGAAATCAGCCTTGTGCGGACCGTGTGCGGTGTAGGTCAGCATACGGTCGCGTTCGAAGCTTCTCTCTAGCACTTCGGCATAGTCGGTTTCCTTTTCCCAGCCGCGCTGGAAGGAGAAAGCGAGAGAGAACTCCGGGAGAAATTGTTTGCAGGTATCCGCCATATCTTCGGCAATACCGGTGCTGTATTCAGCACGCCAGCGGCTAATCTGCTCAGCCAACGGGATAAGTTCTTTATCCCACGGTCGTAGCTGTTCGTAGCGGGTGACCTGACGTAGCGCGGCGTTACGCTGTTTAAGCAAACGCTTAAGGTTGCTCCAGGCGGTGAAGAATCCCGCTTCGTTATGGAAGCATCCCCAATCAAGGAAGGCTCTTCTGTATTTGGGGCCGCCATTGAGTAAAGTAAAGCCCTCGGGCGTTATCAGCTGCATCGGCATCAACAGCGCCAGCTCAGCGACCTTATGGCCGTCGGTGCCGTCGATACGGACTTTGCTGTCACCCAGCTTGTCTTTGGTCAGGCCAATGGCGGTTTCGCGCTCGGCCCCCTGAAGGCGACCGTGTAGCACAAACGCATCCTGCTCGTGGCGAATCACGCGACCAATCTGCAAACTGCGAAACGCCCGGCCATGGCCGAGCGTGTAGATGGCTTCCAGTACGCTGGTTTTGCCACTGCCGTTGGCACCGACCAGGAAGTTAAAGCCAGGGGATAAAGCGAGATCCGCGTTTTCGATATTGCGAAAATCGCGGATCAACAGGCGGGTGAGCGACATTACAGTCTCATTGGCATAACAACATAGGCAGCCGACTGTGATGCGGCATCTTCAATCTGTACGCTAGAGACAGAATCAGTCAGCAGAATGCGGACGGTTTCACACTTCAACGCGTTCAACACATCCAGCACGTAGCTCACGTTAAAGCCGATTTCCAGCTCGGTGCCAGGGTAGGAGACGTCCAGAATTTCTTCAGCTTCTTCCTGCTCCGGGTTGTTGGCAGTGATTTTAATCTGGTTTTCACGCACAAACAGACGCACGCCACGGAATTTCTCGTTTGAGAGAATCGCCGCACGGGCAAATGCTTGCTTGAGGATATCGCAACCGGCTTCGAGGTGTTTATCCGGATTTTTCGGTAACACGCGGCGATAATCCGGGAAACGACCGTCAACAAGCTTCGATGTGAAGATAAAGTCACCGACATGGGCACGGATATTATTGCTGCCAATCTGCACGCGCAGCGGTGTATCGCCACCGTCGAGCATACGCATCAGCTCAATCACACCTTTACGCGGCACGATCACCGAATGGCTTGGCAGAGATTGTCCCACCGGCATTGAGCAGACCGCCAGACGGTGACCATCGGTTGCCACGGTACGCAGTTCTTCACCTTCGGTTTCAAACAGCATGCCGTTTAAGTAATAGCGAACGTCCTGATGCGCCATTGAGAACTGGGTGGCTTCAATCAGGCGTTTCATCGTCGCTTGCGGCAACGTGAATTCCACGTCGCTTTGCCAGTCGTCGAGGTTCGGAAAGTCAGCGGCAGGCAGCGTGGACAGTGAGAAGCGGCTGCGGCCAGAGCGCACCAGCATGCGGTCGCCTTCAAGCTGAACAACGATTTCTGCACCATCCGGCAGACCACGACAAATGTCGAAGAATTTACGCGCCGGGACGGTAGTCGCGCCCGGTTCATGCGGTTGCAGCAGCGTAACACGCGCTACCATTTCCATTTCTAAATCGGTACCGGTCAGCGACAGCGTGCCATCCGCCACCTGCAACAGCAGGTTACCCAGAATCGGCAATGTCGGACGCCCGCCAAGCGGACCACTCACCTGTTGTAACGGTTTTAATAAATGTTCACGTTCTACGGTAAATTTCATAGGATCACGACGACAATGTTCTGATTAAATTGGAAAAGTCTTCTTTGATATCGTGGCTTTCTTCACGCAGCTGCTCAATCTTACGGCAGGCGTGCAGCACGGTGGTATGGTCACGGCCACCAAACGCATCGCCAATCTCCGGCAGACTGTGGTTGGTGAGCTCTTTCGCCAACGCCATCGCCATCTGGCGCGGACGCGCTACCGAGCGAGAACGTCGCTTGGAGAGCAGGTCCGCAATTTTGATTTTGTAATACTCCGCCACCGTCTTTTGAATATTGTCGATGGTGACCAGCTTTTCCTGCAACGCTAACAAGTCGCGCAGCGCTTCACGCACGAAATCGATGGTGATCGCCCGGCCGGTAAAGTTGGCATTGGCGATAACGCGGTTCAGCGCCCCTTCAAGTTCACGCACGTTAGAGCGTAGACGCTTGGCAATAAAGAACGCCACCTCACCTGGCAGACGAATATCATTTTCGTCAGCTTTTTTCATCAGGATAGCGACGCGGGTCTCAAGCTCAGGCGGTTCGATAGCCACGGTCAAACCCCAACCAAAGCGGGATTTCAGACGATCTTCGACACCATTGATCTCTTTCGGATAGCGATCCGATGTCAGGATGATCTGCTGATTACCTTCCAGCAGGGCGTTAAAGGTGTGGAAAAACTCTTCCTGGGATCGTTCTTTATTGGCGAAGAATTGGATGTCATCGATAAGCAGGGCATCGACGGAACGGTAGTAGCGTTTAAACTCTTCGATCGCATTGTTTTGCAGGGCTTTTACCATGTCCTGGACAAAACGCTCGGAGTGCATATACACCACTTTTGCATTGGGTTTACGGGCAATAATGCCGTTGCCCACAGCATGCAACAGGTGCGTTTTACCTAAACCCGTACCACCGTACAAAAACAGCGGGTTATAGGCCCCGCCAGGGTTATCCGCAACCTGACGCGCCGCCGCGCGAGCCAATTGGTTTGATTTACCTTCAACGAAGTTATCAAAGGTATGCTTAACGTTGACGTTAGAACGGTAGGAATGTTCTGCGGGGGCCGGAACGTTATCCCAACCCGAGCGTGGGGCCGGAGCCACGCGTGGCGCATAAACCTGCGCAGCTTGCGCCGGAGCGCTGACGTTTGCCGTCTCTCGTACCGTTTGGGTGACCGGTTTGGTGCCAACCTCAAAACGCAGTTGCGGGGCATCAGCACCGCAGAAATCATTCAGCAATCCGTTGATGTTATTGAGGTATTTATCTCTCACCCAATCGAGCACAAAACGATTTGGCGCGTACAGGGCCAGCGTGTTATCGCTTAGTTCCGCCTGCAACGGGCGGATCCACATGCTGAATTCTGTGGCTGGTAACTCATCCTGCAATCGGGCAAGACATTGCTGCCAAAGCGAAAGTGACACGGCGGACTCCACTCGAAAAAAAGTCGATACACATCATCCTCCAGGCAAACCTGCAGGCTACCTCTGACGATCACCCGCCAGCGAAACTGAAAACTGTCAGGAATTCATTCAGCTGCTGCAAAAATGCAGCCCGAACAATGCTGTGTATAAGATTAAAAATTCGTGATTTTTGACACACGTCGAATAGACCCGATGCAAGCGGGTGACGTGCGAACCGCTATTTGCGGTTTTTAACGGTCACTTTCAGACGCTTTGCTGAAATGACGCGCTACTCCCTTATGCGATCCACCGATCGCGATCGGGCCGAGGATCATAGCGTAAACTGCGCCAGAGATCTTCTGTTTCTCACAGATTCTTCCCGATTTATCCACAGGCAGGATCCGGCAAGCGCTAAGTGTAAACGATCCCGATGAAGAGGGGGCACGATTTCCTTCGCATATTGGAAAAATTAATGACAACCGACAATTTTTTGCTTAAATGATCTCATAAAGATCCAGGATGATCCTTGCGCTTTGATGGGTAGGCCGTATAATCCCCCACCCGGCGTGTACCACTCGAATTTCAGTGAGAGACGCTGCCCATTTATCGGGCGAAAAATTGCCGTTGAACGTGATTTTTTACGCGGTAAATAAGGAAAGAGAATTGACTCCGGAGTGTACAATTATTACAATCTGGCCTCTTTAATCACCCATGGCTTCGGCGTCCGTCGTTCGTTTTTCGTTCGGACTTCCAGTAAAGTCATTGAATTTATTCAAGTTTAGGTAGAAATCGCCATGAAACGCACTTTTCAACCGTCTGTACTGAAGCGCAACCGTTCTCACGGCTTCCGTGCTCGTATGGCTAATAAAAATGGTCGTCAGGTTCTGGCACGTCGTCGTGCTAAAGGCCGTTCTCGTCTGACCGTTTCTAAGTAATAAAGCTAACCCTTCGAGTGGTTAAGCTAGCATTTCCTAGGGAGTTACGTTTGTTAACTCCCAACCATTTCACATTCGTCTTCCAGCAGCCACAACGGGCTGGCACGCCGCAAATCACCATCCTCGGCCGCCTGAATTCGCTGGGGCATCCCCGCATCGGTCTTACTGTCGCCAAGAAAAACGTTAAACGCGCACATGAACGCAATCGGATTAAACGTCTGACGCGTGAAAGTTTCCGTTTACGTCAGCATGAACTTCCGCCTATGGATTTCGTGGTGGTGGCGAAGAAGGGGGTTGCCGACCTCGATAACCGTGCTCTCTCGGAAGCGTTGGAAAAATTATGGCGCCGTCACTGTCGCCTTTCTCCCGGCTCCTGATAGGCCTGATTCGGGTCTATCAGCGCCTGATTAGTCCGCTACTCGGGCCGCATTGCCGTTTCACTCCAACCTGTTCTCAATACGGAATTGAGGCATTGCGCAGGTTTGGAGTGATAAAAGGCGGTTGGTTGACAGTGAAACGCGTATTAAAATGCCACCCTTTACACCCTGGTGGTGACGATCCCGTCCCGCCTGGACCATTTGATACCAGAGAACACTAACGATGGATTCGCAACGCAATCTTCTTATCATCGCTTTGTTGTTCGTGTCTTTCATGATCTGGCAAGCTTGGGAGCAGGATAATAATCCTCAACCTCAGCAGCAGACCACGCAGACCACGACCACAGCAGCGGGTAGCGCCGCAGACCAGGGCGTACCGGCCAGTGGCCAAGGGAAACTGATCACGGTTAAAACTGACGTGCTTGAGCTGACTATCAACACCCGTGGTGGCGATATTGAGCAGGCACTGCTTCCGGCTTACCCGAAAGCACTGAAGTCTACCGAACCGTTCCAGTTACTGGAAACCACCCCGCAGTTTATCTATCAGGCACAGAGCGGCTTAACCGGTCGTGATGGCCCGGATAACCCGGCTAACGGCCCGCGTCCGCTGTATAACGTCGATAAAGATGCGTTTGTGCTGGCCGATGGTCAGAACGAAATCGTGATTCCGCTGACCTTTACCGATAAAGCAGGCAACGTCTTCACCAAAACCTTCACCCTGAAACGCGGTGATTATGCGGTGAACGTCGGTTATGACGTGAAAAACGCTGGCGATAAACCGCTGGAAGTGTCTACTTTCGGTCAGCTGAAGCAGACCGCAGCGCTGCCAACCGCACGTGATACTCAGACCGGTGGTTTGTCTACCATGCACACCTTCCGTGGCGCAGCGTATTCAACGTCTGATTCGAAGTATGAAAAATACAAATTCGATACCATCGTTGATAACGAGAACCTGAACACCAACACCAAAAACGGTTGGGTGGCCATGCTGCAGCAGTACTTCACTACTGCATGGGTTCCGCAAAACAACGGTACCAATAACTTCTACACCGCCAACCTCGGTAACGGCGTAGTGGCAATTGGTTACAAATCTCAGCCCGTTCTGGTACAGCCAGGTCAGGCAGACAAGCTGAACAGCACCCTGTGGGTCGGCCCAGCGATTCAGGACAAAATGGCAGCCGTTGCGCCGCACCTGGATCTGACCGTTGACTACGGCTGGTTGTGGTTCATCTCTCAGCCGCTGTTCAAACTGCTGAAATGGATCCATAGCTTCCTGGGTAACTGGGGCTTCTCCATCATCGTTATCACCTTTATCGTTCGTGGCATCATGTACCCGCTGACTAAAGCGCAGTACACCTCCATGGCGAAGATGCGTATGCTGCAGCCGAAGATTCAGGCTATGCGTGAGCGTCTGGGCGATGACAAACAGCGTCAAAGCCAGGAAATGATGGCTCTGTATAAAGCTGAGAAGGTTAACCCGCTGGGTGGCTGCTTCCCGCTGATTATCCAGATGCCAATCTTCCTTGCGCTGTACTACATGCTGAGCGCCTCGGTTGAACTGCGTCATGCGCCGTTTATCCTGTGGATCCACGACTTGTCTGCACAAGACCCGTACTACATCCTGCCGATCATCATGGGCGCGACGATGTTCTTCATTCAGAAGATGTCTCCGACTACCGTGACCGACCCGATGCAGCAGAAGATCATGACCTTTATGCCGGTCATCTTCACGGTGTTCTTCCTGTGGTTCCCATCAGGCCTGGTGGTTTACTATATCGTCAGCAACCTGGTAACCATTATCCAGCAGCAGCTGATTTACCGTGGTCTGGAAAAACGTGGCCTGCATAGCCGCGAGAAGAAAAAATCCTGATTCGGTATCGTTAAGCGCTAAAATGAAAGGCGGTCGAATGACCGCCTTTTTTATTGCCATAAAGTTGAGACTAACCATGAGCCATAACGACACTATCGTCGCCCAAGCCACCCCACCGGGACGCGGTGGTGTGGGCATTTTGCGAATCTCTGGCCTGAAGGCGCGCGACGTCGCACAGGCGGTACTAGGCAAGTTGCCGAAACCACGCTACGCCGACTATCTGCCATTTAAAGATCAGGACGGTAGCGCGCTGGATCAGGGTATTGCGCTATGGTTCCCCGGCCCGAACTCTTTCACCGGTGAAGACGTATTAGAGCTTCAAGGCCACGGCGGCCCGGTGATTCTCGATTTGCTGCTCAAACGCATTCTGACACTGCCGGGGGTGCGTATTGCCAACCCCGGCGAGTTTTCCGAACGCGCATTTTTGAACGATAAACTCGATTTAGCCCAGGCCGAAGCAATTGCCGATCTGATCGATGCCAGCTCTGAACAGGCCGCGCGTTCCGCATTGAACTCGCTGCAAGGGGCTTTCTCCAGCCGCGTTAACCATCTTGTGGAAGCACTCACTCACCTGCGAATCTACGTGGAAGCAGCCATCGACTTCCCGGACGAGGAGATCGACTTCCTCTCCGACGGCAAAATCGAAGCCCAGCTTAACGAAGTGATTGCCGATCTCGACGCCGTACGCGCTGAAGCGCGCCAGGGCAGCCTGCTGCGCGAAGGGATGAAAGTGGTGATTGCCGGTCGCCCCAACGCCGGTAAATCGAGCCTGCTGAACGCGCTGGCAGGCCGTGAAGCGGCTATCGTCACCGATATCGCCGGCACCACCCGCGACGTGCTGCGCGAGCATATCCACATCGACGGCATGCCGCTGCACATCATTGATACCGCCGGTCTGCGCGATGCTAACGATGAAGTTGAGCGTATCGGTATTGAGCGCGCCTGGCAGGAAATTGAACAGGCCGACCGTGTGCTGTTTATGGTCGATGGCACGACGACGGACGCCGTTGACCCCGCAGATATCTGGCCCGACTTTATCGAGCGTTTACCAGCAAAATTACCGATTACCGTGGTGCGTAATAAAGCGGATATCACTGGCGAAACGCTGGGACTCAGCGAAGTGAATGGCCACTCACTTGTACGCCTTTCGGCTCGCACCGGTGAAGGTGTAGAGGTACTGCGCAACCATCTTAAGCAGAGCATGGGCTTTGAAACCAACATGGAAGGTGGCTTCCTGGCACGCCGTCGTCACCTCCAGGCGCTGTCAGACGCAGCAGAACACCTGCAACAGGGTAAAGCGCAGCTTCTGGGTGCATGGGCGGGTGAACTGCTGGCAGAGGAGCTGAGGCTGTCTCAGCAGTGCTTAAGCGAGATTACTGGCGAATTCACCTCCGACGATCTGCTGGGACGGATTTTCTCCAGCTTCTGTATCGGTAAATAACGCAGCCGGATGGCAGCTACGCCTTATCCGGCCTACCCAATCTGTAGGCCCGGTAAGCGTAGCGCCACCGGGCGATACTATTTTTCCTCACAGGAAATCACAGTTGTCCAAATGGCAACTCGTGCAACCGACTCTCTCCCCGTATGCTTAGCGCCACATTCCTCATGAGGTCGCTATGACACGTTTTTTAATCTGCAGTTTTGCCCTGGTTCTCCTGTACCCCGCCGGTATCGATATGTATTTGGTGGGATTACCTCGTATTGCTGCTGATTTACAGGCCAGCGAAGCGCAATTGCATATCGCGTTTTCTGTCTATCTAGCCGGGATGGCAACCGCCATGCTGTTCGCTGGACGAGTTGCCGACCAGTCGGGGCGCAAACCAGTCGCGATTGTCGGAGCCATCATTTATATCCTCGCCTCCGTTATTTGTTCACAGGCCCAAAGCGGTACACCATTCCTGGTCGGCCGTTTTATTCAAGGGGTTGGCGCTGGCTGCTGTTATGTGGTCGCATTCGCCATATTGCGCGATACGTTGGACGATCGCCGCCGAGCAAAGGTGCTGTCTTTATTAAACGGTATTACCTGTATTGTCCCAGTACTGGCACCGGTGATGGGGCATCTGATTATGCTCAAATACCCATGGCAAAGCCTGTTCTATACGATGATCGGCATGGGTGTGCTTGTTTGCCTGTTATCCGTCTTTATCTTGCGGGAATCGCGTCCAGCAGCACTCTCAACATCGAGCGGAAAGCATCCAGCAACAGAATCGCTGGTGAACCGATTTTTCCTAAGCCGTCTGGCGATTACCACGTTGAGCGTATCGGTGATCCTCACCTTCGTGAATACCTCGCCGGTGTTGTTGATGGAAGTGATGGGCTTTGATCGTGGCGGATACGCCACCACTATGGCGATGACGGCTGGCGTCAGTATGGCCGTCTCTTTCTCCACACCGTTCGCATTGAGTGTGTTTAAACCCCGCACGCTCATGTTGGCCTCACAGGTTTTATTCCTGGCTGCTGGCGTAGTGTTAATCCTCGCAAATACAAACACCATCACCCTGTTTGGGCTGACGTTAATTTGTGCCGGTTTCTCGGTGGGCTTTGGGGTTGCGATGAGTCAGGCTCTGGGGCCATTTTCGCTGCGCGCTGGTGTCGCCAGCTCGGCGTTGGGCATCGCACAGGTTTGCGGGTCGTCACTGTGGATTTGGCTGGCAGCGGTCCTGGGTCTTGACGCGTTGAATATGCTGATCGGGATTCTGATTGGCTGTAGCATAGTGAGCATCCTGCTGATTATCATTGTTGCTCCTAACCGGTCCGCGCCAACTCATGAAGAAGTCCCTCATCAGTCTCGATCTTAATTTACTGCTCTGCCTGCAACTTCTGATGCAGGAGCGCAGCGTGACGAAAACCGCTAAACGGATGAACGTGACGCCATCGGCGGTCAGTAAATCGTTGTCGAAGCTTCGCGCCTGGTTTGACGATCCGCTGTTTGTGAATACGCCGCTAGGGCTCACGCCAACGCCGCAGATGGTGAGCATGGAACAAAGCCTGGCGGAATGGATGCAGATAGGGAATCAGCTACTGGATAAGCCTCACCATGAGACCCCGCGAGGGCTGAAGTTCGACCTGGTGGCCGAGACGCCGCTGGTGATGATTATGTTCAACGCACTATCGCAGCAGATTTACCAGCGCTATCCGCAGGCGACGATCAAAGTGCGCAACTGGGACTACGATTCACTCGATGCCATTATTCGTGGTGAAGTCGATATCGGTTTTACCGGCCGCGAAAGCCACCCGCGATCGCGCGAGCTGTTGAGTCTATTGCCGCTGTCGATAGATTACGAAGTGTTGTTCTCCGATCTTCCCTGCGTCTGGCTGCGCGAGGATCATCCCGCATTACAAGAAGAGTGGAATCTGGATACGTTTTTGCGTTACCCACACATCAGCATCAGTTGGGAGCAAAGCGACACCTGGGCATTAGACGATGTGCTTGGAGAGATGGGGCGAGAGAGGACTATTGCGCTAAGCCTGCCGGGTTTTGAACAGTCATTGTTTATGGCCGCCCAGCCAGAACACACCATGCTGGCAACGGCACCACGTTATTGTCGTTACTATAACCAACTCCACCAGCTACCTTTGGTGGCGCGGCCTCTGCCGTTTGACGCTCAGCAATTGGACAAATTGCTGGTGCCATTTACCCTCCTTTGGCATAAACGAAACAGCCACAACCCTAAAATAGTCTGGCTGCGTGAAACGCTGAAATCCTTATACCTCTCTGTTTCCTGACATATTATTTGTAAAAACAATACATTTCGGTTAGGGGGAAGTGTAAAAGTCTCGTAATTCCCCTTTTCAATCGCATTTTTAGGCGGTAAAACCTGATCATAACTAGCGTAAATGTTACTCTTCCAATATCCACAGTCCATTAATCACGGAGCGAAAAATGGCGACGCACTTTGCAAGAGGGATCCTTAAGGACGGGCATCTACTGTCTGTCAGGCTATCGTCCACCAGTCACAATATCGCACGCCAGCTGCCGGCTTACCGCCGCACACGCTACCTGGCGTCGCGCGCGCTACTGGCCGAACTGTTGTTTATGCTTTATGGCATCAGCGAACTTCCTGAAATAGTCACCAGATTAGAAGGCAAACCGTTTTTTAAAGACAGTCATCTGCCTGATTTTTCCATCGCCTATGCGGGCAATATTGTTGGCGTAGCGCTAACGACCGAAGGTCAATGCGGTCTGGATATGGAGTTGCTGCGTGCACTGCGCAACACGCCACAGGCGTCAATGATGGAAAACTACCGATTCACCAGCAATGAGCAATTGTGGATTAATAACCAAAGCGATCCGCATGAAGCCCGCGTTCAGCTGGTTGCACTGCGACAGAGCGTGCTCAAAATGAGCGGTGATGTCCATCTTGACTCCCCCAGGACTCTCCAGCTCCTCCCCGGCTCCGGCCGCCTGCGTTCCGCGAATACCGACCAGCTTGAAGTCATCTGTGATGCCGAGGATGTTCTGGTGTGGTCGCTGGCCGCATCCCCCTCAATTGATAAGCTCAAGGTATGGGAATTCGACGGTAAATACGGCTGGCGTAGCCTGCCTGATGCGTTAACACGCGCCCATGAACCCTCAGCGCGCGTGATGAGATTCACCAGCCTACCGGCAGAGAAAGCGCTTATACTCAACTGATTCGGCTGGAATACAGCCTCATGATACAAAGGAGTAATCATGTCTGAAACGTTGAAAGTTGTTACGTTACTGGGAAGCCTGCGTAAAGGTTCGTTTAACGGTATGGTCGCACGTACCCTGCCAAAGATCGCTCCGACGGGTATGAGTATTTCCCCGCTCCCGTCCATTGGCGATATCCCGCTGTATGATGCTGACGTCCAACAAGAAGAGGGATTTCCACAGAGCGTTGAGGCGCTGGCTGAGCAAATTCGTCAGGCTGACGGTGTGGTCATCGTCACCCCTGAGTACAACTACTCGGTACCGGGTGGCCTGAAGAACGCCATCGACTGGTTGTCTCGTCTGCCCGATCAACCGCTTGCTGGCAAACCGGTGCTGATTCAGACCAGCTCAATGGGCGCAATCGGCGGCGCTCGCTGCCAGTATCATCTGCGTCAGATTCTGGTCTTCCTCGATGCCATGGTGATGAACAAGCCTGAGTTTATGGGCGGCGTTATCCAGAATAAGGTCGACCCGCAGTTAGGTGAAGTGATTGAGCAAGGAACGTTGGATCATCTGACCGGTCAATTGACCGCATTCGGCGAGTATATTCAGCGGGTTAAGGCATAAGAAAAGGTTAATCAAGTAGCCCGGCCAAGCGCAGCGCCGCCGGGATTGGCTCCGAACCGCCCCGGAGTCGGCGTTTCTCGCCTCGTCCGGGCTACCTGTCATTATGCGTCAATAAACACAATCTTCAGGACAAACAGCAGTGCGACGATAATCACGCACGGGCTGAGGTCGCGGAAACGACCGGTACCGATTTTCATGATGCAATAGGAGATGAAGCCCAGCGCGATACCTTCGGTGATCGAGAAGCTAAATGGCATCATCACGGCGGTAATAAACGCCGGAACCGCTTCAGTCAGGTCATCCCATTTCACGCGTGACAGGCTTGAGGTCATCAGTACCCCAACGTAAATCAGCGCGCCCGCAGCTGCGTAGCCCGGTACCATTCCCGCCAGCGGTGAGAGGAAAATCACCAACAAGAACAGCAGGCCCACAACTACCGCCGTCAGACCGGTACGTCCACCGACGGAAACACCGGAAGAAGACTCGATATAGGCGGTGACGGAAGACGTACCAATAAAGGAACCGGCAACCGAAGACACGCTGTCCACAAACAGCGCCTGTTTCATGCGTGGGAACTTGCCTTTTTCATCTGCCAAGCCCGCTTTATCGGTCACGCCAATCAGCGTCCCGGAGGAGTCAAACAGGTTAACCAGCATGAAGGAAAAAATAACCCCCGCCAGACCCAAATTAAACGACCCAGCCAGATCAACGTGACCGACCACGGTAGTAATACTCGGTGGTGCAGAAACGATGCCGCTATAGTGCACATCACCCAGCATCCAACCCAACAGGGTCGTCACAACAATAGACACCAGCACCGCGGCGTGAATATTACGCGATGCCAGAATAGCGATGATAAAGAAGCCCAGCACGCCCAACAGAACACTGTGGGATGTCAGGTTACCGATAGAAACCAGGGTGTCTTTATTTGCCACGATAACGCCGGCGTTTTTCAGCCCCATCATGCCGATGAACAGGCCGATACCACTGGTGATACCGACACGCAGGCTCACTGGGATATTGGCAATCATCCAGTAGCGTACGCGGAAAATCGTCAACAGCAGCAGACCCACAGCGCCCCAAAAAATAGCGCCCATGCCTACCTGCCACGGCAGACCCATCGCCTGCACCACCACGAACGCGAAGAAGGCGTTCAGACCCATCGCTGGCGCCAGCGCTACCGGCAGGTTGGCGAATACGCCCATCAAGATACTGCCCAGCGCGGCAATCAGACAGGTGGTCACGAACACCGCACTGGTGTCCATGCCAGCCACGCCAAGAATTTGCGGGTTGACGAAAACGATGTAGACCATCGTCAGGAAGGTGGTAAAACCGGCGATCACTTCGGTGCGTGCCGTTGTGCCGTGTTCGCGCAATTTAAACACGCGCTCGAGTATCCCCTGACCTGAGGCCGGAGTGGTGTGTTGTTGACTCATTATCAATTTCCGCAGACAAGGAAGGAAAATTCGTCGCTATCCTATACCAAAATGCGACAATAGGCGCGGTTGTGAGATGTTTTTTTTCATTGATTTTGCTTATACGGCAACGATTGCGTCTCTTAATTCTGCATTACGTAAACGTTAAACTTGTTAAAAAGGAAATGACATGTCCAGAGTTGAAGCGGTATTTTTCGACTGTGATGGCACGCTGGTCGACAGCGAGGTGATCTGTTCACGAGCCTACGTCCATATGTTCCAGACATTTGGCATCATGCTCGATCTGGAAGAGATCTTTAAACGTTTCAAGGGCGTGAAGCTCTACGAGATCATCGACATCATTAACGCTGAGCATGGGACAAACCTGGCAAAAGCAGACTTAGAACCGGTTTATCGCGCCGAGGTTGCACGCCTTTTCGATACGGAACTGGAAGTCATTGCCGGGGCCAATGCGTTGGTTGAGGCCGTTAATATTCCGATGTGCATCGTCTCAAACGGCCCTGTCAGCAAAATGCAGCACTCCCTGGGGAAACTCGGCATGTTGCATCATTTCCCGGAGAAATTATTCAGCGGCTATGATATCCAGCGTTGGAAGCCCGATCCGGCGTTGATGTATCACGCAGCAAAAGCCATGGACGTTAACGTTGCGAACTGCATTCTGGTGGACGACTCTAGCGCGGGTGCGCAGTCGGGGATTGATGCGGGGATGGAAGTGTTTTATTTCTGTGCCGATCCGCACAACAAACCGATCGACCACCCGAAGGTGACGACGTTTACCGATTTATCGCAGCTGCCTGCGCTGTGGAAAGCGCGTGGGTGGGATATTGTTGGTTAACGATCAACAATCGGGTAGCCCGGCCAAGCGCAGCGCCGCCGGGAATTTCGCGAAGGTTAGCATCGAGCCGTTCCCGGGGTCGCAATTCGCTCGCCCGGGCTACCGTCGGCGTAGGCCGGATAAGGCGAAGCCGCCATCCGGCAATCTGCACCGTTATTCCTTTGGCTCTTTCCCCGCCAGCAACTTATCCAGCTCATCGCTATTCACGTGACGGAAATCCTGCCCCTTCACGAAGTAGAAGATGTATTCACAGATATTCTGGCAGCGGTCACCGATGCGCTCGATAGAACGGGCGCAGAACAGCGCGGTCAACACGCTTGGGATGGTACGCGGGTCTTCCATCATATAGGTCATCAGCTGGCGCACGATGCCCTCATACTCCTGGTCAACTTTCTTGTCTTCGCGGTAAATACGCACCGCTTCGTCCAGATCCATACGCGCAAAGGCATCCAGCACATCATGCAGCATCTGCACGGTGTGGCGGCCCAGTGATTCCAGGCTGACCAGCAGCGGCTGATGCTGGTGCGAGAATTTCTCCAGCGCCGTGCTACAGATTTTGTCAGCGACGTCGCCAATACGTTCCAGCTCAGCGATAGTTTTGATAATCGCCATCACCAGTCGCAGATCGCTCGCCGTCGGCTGACGTTTAGCAATAATGCGCACGCAGGCTTCATCAATCGCCACTTCCATCATGTTGACGTGTTTATCGCCTTCAATCACGCGTTTTGCCAGCTCGCTATCCTGGTTGTGCATCGCGGTAATCGCATCAGAAAGCTGCTGCTCTACCATGCCGCCCATGGTCATCACCTGGGTACGGATGCTTTCCAGTTCTGCGTTGAACTGGCCGGAAATATGTTTATTAAGGTTCAGACTGTCCATAACGCGCTCCTGAATCAACCGTAACGGCCGGTGATGTAATCTTCTGTTTGTTTCTTCGCAGGCTTGGTGAACAGATCGTCCGTGTTGCTGAACTCAATCAACTCGCCCAGGTACATGAACGCCGTGTGGTCGGAGCAACGCGCAGCCTGCTGCATGTTGTGGGTCACGATAACCACGGTGTAATCCTCTTTTAGCTCGGTAATCAGCTCTTCGATACGCCCGGTGGAGATTGGGTCTAGCGCTGAACACGGCTCATCCAGCAGCAGGACATCCGGACGGATCGCGATACCGCGAGCAATACACAGACGCTGCTGTTGACCACCAGACAGAGAGTATCCGCTCTGGTGTAGTTTATCCTTGGTTTCATTCCATAATGCGGCTTTGGTCAACGCCCACTGTACGCGCTCGTCCATATCGGTGCGGGACAGTTTTTCAAACAAACGCACGCCAAAAGCGATGTTGTCATAAATGGACATCGGGAACGGCGTTGGCTTCTGGAACACCATCCCCACTTTGGCACGCAGCAGCGCGATATCCTGGGTGTTGGTGAGAATATTGTCACCATCCAGCAGAATTTCGCCTTCCGCACGCTGTTCCGGGTACAGTTCAAACATTTTGTTGAAGGTACGCAGCAGCGTGGATTTACCGCAGCCCGATGGGCCGATAAACGCGGTGACCTGGTTTTTCGCGATATCCAGGTTGATGTTCTTCAGGGCATGGAATTTGCCGTAGTAGAAGTTCAAATCACGAACCTGAATCTTACCCGGAGCAGTATCAACCATACTCATTTCAATCTCTTCCTCATCTGCCTGATGGCGCGCAGCTTATCAGGCCTACATATATGTCAATTTGTAGGCCGGATAAGGCGTTTACGCCGCCATCCGGCAATTTCATTAACCGTGTTTCTTCTTCGCGAAAACAACGCGCGCCAGAATGTTCAGCAGCAATACGCACAGCGTGATAATCAGCACCCCGGCCCAGGCCAGTTGCTGCCACTCTGCAAATGGGCTCATTGCAAATTTAAAGATGGTGACCGGCAAGTTGGCGATAGGCTGCATCATGTCGGTGCTCCAGAACTGGTTGGAGAGCGCGGTAAACAGCAGCGGTGCTGTTTCACCGGCAATACGCGCAATAGCCAGCAAAATACCGGTCATAATCCCGGAGATAGAGGCTTTTAGCGTAATCGCAGAGATCATCCGCCACTTCGGTGTACCCAGCGCATAAGCCGCTTCACGCAGGCTATCCGGCACCAGTTTCAGCATGTTCTCGGTGGTACGAATCACGATAGGCACCTGCAACAGCGCCAGCGCAATCACGCCAGCCCAACCGGAGAAGTGCTGCATCTGCGCCACCACGATGGTGTAGACGAACAGACCCACGACGATAGACGGTGCGGAAAGCAGAATGTCGTTAATAAAGCGGATCACTTCAGCCAGCCATGATTTACGTCCGTATTCGGCCAGATAAATGCCCGCCATGATGCCCAGTGGCGTCCCGATGACGGTTGACCACAGAATCAGCAGGCCGCTACCCGCGAGGGCGTTTGCCAGACCGCCACCCGCCGTATTCGGCGGTGGTGTCATCTCAGTAAACAGCGCCAGCGACATCCCGTCGATACCACGGGTAATGGTGGCCATTAAGATCCACACCAGCCAGAACAAACCGAAGATCATCGTCGCCATCGAAAGCGTCAGCGCGATGCGATTCTTCATGCGGCGACGCGCCTGCATTTTGCGGCGGGATTCAGCCAGTGCGGCGGTATTTTGCATTTCCAGCGTTGTCATGAGCGTGCCCCCTCATTTTTCGCGAGGCGCATAATCATGAACTTCGATGCTGCCAGGACGATAAAGGTAATGGCAAACAAGATCAGACCCAGTTCCATCAACGCAGCAACGTGCAGGCCAGATTCTGCTTCCGCAAATTCATTCGCCAGCGCGGAGGTAATACTGTTGCCCGGCATATACAGCGAGACGCTGTCGAGCTGGTAGGTGTTACCGATGATAAAGGTCACCGCCATGGTTTCACCCAGCGCACGACCCAGACCCAGCATCACGCCGCCAATCACACCGTTTTTGGTGAACGGCAGGACGATACGCCAGATCACTTCCCAGGTGGTGCAGCCAATGCCATAAGCCGACTCTTTCATCATGACCGGCGTTTGTTCAAATACGTCACGCATGACGGCAGAAATGTACGGGATGATCATGATGGCGAGGATAACCCCAGCCGCCAGAATACCGATACCAAACGCCGGGCCGGAGAACAGTGCGCCGACAAACGGGACGTTAGAAAGAATATTGCCCACCGGCTCCTGGAAGTAGGTCGCAAACAGCGGCGCAAAGATAAACAGGCCCCACATGCCGTAAACAATACTGGGGATAGCCGCCAGCAGTTCTATCGCAATACCGAGCGGGCGTTTAAGCCAGTTGGGTGCCAGTTCAGTCAGGAAGAGTGCGATGCCGAAACTCACCGGAACGGCGATCAGCAAGGCGATAACGGAGGTCACAATGGTGCCATAAATCGGTACTAGCGCACCGTAGATGTCATTAGGCGCGTCCCACTCTTTGGTCCACAGGAAGGCGAAGCCGAACTTCTCCATACTAGGCCAGGAAGAGATGATAAGAGAGACGATAATCCCGCCCAACATCAATAGCACAATCAGCGCAGCCAGTCTTACCAGCGCGCTGAATATCATGTCACCCTTTTTACCCGGTGGGTTAAAAGCAGGCTTGGTTGCAGCCATAAATTACTCTTCTATTTAAAATCTGCGACGACGTTTACAGATGCCCGGCGTCACCGCCGGGCATCTGTAATCAGTACAGCGCTTTACCGCTGCTATCTTTCACGTTGGTCTTCCATGCAGCACGAACCTGCTCAACCACGCTGTCTGGCAAGGTAGCATAATCCAGGTCATTCGCCTGTTTGCCACCGTTTTTGTAAGCCCAGTCAAAGAACTTCAGCACTTCAGCGCCTTGCTCAGGTTTCTTCTGATCTTTGTGTACCAGAATGAAGGTGGTGGAAGTAATTGGCCATGCGCCCTCACCTTTCTGGTTGGTCAGGTCCTGAGCGAAGGATTTGCTCCAGTCAGCGCCTTTTGCAGCGTTGGCGAAGTTTTCTTCGGTCGGGCTAATCGCTTTACCGTCGGCAGAAATCAACTTGGTGTAAGCCAGGTTATTCTGCTTAGCGTAAGCATATTCAACGTAACCGATAGAGCCTGGCAGACGCTGTACGAACGCGGCAATACCGTCGTTACCTTTACCGCCCAGACCGGTTGGCCAGTTTACGGTAGAGCCTGCGCCAATTTTAGATTTCCACTCTTCGTTCACTTTCGCCAGGTAGCTGGTGAAGACGAAGGAAGTACCGGAACCATCAGCACGACGCACCACGGCGATGTTCTGAGAAGGCAGTTTAACGCCTGGGTTCAGTTTGGTGATGGCGGCATCATCCCACTTCTTAATTTTGCCAAGGTAGATATCACCCAGCGTTTTACCGTCCAGCACCAGCTCACCTGATTTCAGGCCAGGGATGTTAACGGCCAGCACAACACCACCGATCACGGTAGGGAACTGGAACAGGCCTTCCTGATTCAGTTTTTCGTCAGACAGCGGAGCATCGGATGCGCCAAAATCAACGGTGTTCGCGGTGATTTGTTTTACGCCGCCTGATGAGCCAATACCCTGGTAGTTAACTTTATTGCCAGTTTCTTTGTTATATGTATCTGCCCATTTGGCATACACCGGCGCGGGGAAGGTTGCACCTGCGCCCGTCAGGCTTGCTGCTGCGTTTGCGGCGAAAGCGCTCATAGATAAGGTCGCGGCGACAACAGTTGCGACAGTGGTACGCATAACTTTCATAATGTCTCCTGCAAGAATTCGTAAAGTGTTGTTTTGTGTTTACGAGGAGCAAAGTAGGACAATCAGGTGACAGTTATATGTAAGGTTTATGACAGTTTAATGACAACGAAAACCCCGTAAAAAAAGATATTATTAAATATATATAAATCAATAAATTAGAAAAATAATTTACAGTATGATTTCAGAATAATTTTCTTTTCATGACAACGAAATCGTCGCACTTTATGACAGTTATAGCAGGTAAAAAAAATCCGGCTATGCCTGAGACATAACCGGATGATGAGATAAGTAATGGCGATTATTCTACAGTGACCGACTTCGCCAGATTACGTGGCTGGTCAACATCCGTTCCTTTGATCAGCGCCACATGGTAGGAGAGCAACTGAAGCGGTACGGTGTAGAAGATAGGCGCAATCACCTCTTCCACATGCGGCATCTCGATAATGTGCATGTTATCGCTGTTGGTGAAGGCCGCATCTCTATCGGCAAACACATACAACTCACCGCCGCGCGCGCGAACTTCTTCAATATTGGATTTCAGTTTTTCCAGTAGCTCGTTGTTCGGTGCCACCACAATAACCGGCATATCCGCATCAATCAGCGCCAGCGGGCCGTGTTTCAGCTCGCCTGCCGCGTAGGCTTCAGCGTGGATGTAGGAGATCTCTTTAAGCTTCAGCGCCCCTTCAAGAGCGATTGGATACTGATCGCCACGACCTAAGAACAGCGCGTGATGCTTATCGGAGAAATCTTCCGCCAGCGCTTCAATGCGTTTGTCTTCAGACAGAACCTGTTCTATGCGGCTTGGCAGCGCCTGAAGCGCATGTATGATTTCATGCTCAACCGCAGCATCAGCGCCTTTAAGCCGCGCCATTTTCGCCACCAGCAGCAGCAAAACGGTCAACTGAGTGGTGAACGCTTTGGTTGAAGCAACGCCAATTTCCGCGCCTGCTTTGGTCATAATAGCCAGATCAGATTCACGAACCAGCGATGAACCCGCCACGTTGCATACAGCCAGTGAGCCCAGGTAGCCCAGCTCTTTCGCCAGGCGCAGTCCTGCCAGAGTATCGGCCGTTTCACCGGACTGAGACAGCGTGATCACAAGGCTGTTAGGACGCACCGCTGATTTGCGGTAACGGAATTCCGAGGCAATCTCAACATCGCACGGCACGCCGGCCAGCGACTCAAACCAATAGCGTGCGACCATTCCGGAGTTATAGGAGGTACCACAGGCGATGATTTGAATATGTTCAACCTGAGAGAGCAATGTGTCAGCCTGTGGCCCCAGCTCGCTTAAATCCACTTCACCGTGGCTGATACGCCCGCTTAAGGTGTTTTTAATCGCGTTTGGCTGCTCGTAGATCTCTTTTTGCATGTAGTGGCGATAGATACCTTTATCGCCCGCATCATATTGCAGGTTTGATTCGATCTCCTGACGCTTCACTTCCGCGCCGGTCTTATCGAAGATCTCGACCGTACGGCGAGTGATTTCCGCAATATCCCCCTCTTCGAGGAAGATAAAACGACGAGTCACCGGCAGCAGCGCTAACTGGTCAGAAGCGATAAAGTTCTCACCCATCCCAAGACCGATAACCAGCGGGCTACCGGAACGAGCAGCCAATAAGGTGCTCGGGTCGCGAGAATCCATAATCACCGTGCCGTACGCGCCACGCAGTTGCGGGATCGCACGGAGAACGGCTTCACGCAGGGTACCGCCCTGCTCCAGTTCCCAGTGAACGAGGTGAGCAATCACTTCGGTGTCGGTCGCTGAAACAAACACGTAGCCGCGAGCCTGCAGCATTTCGCGCAACGGTTCGTGGTTTTCAATGATGCCGTTATGCACCACAGCAATGTAGTCAGAAACATGCGGATGTGCATTGGTTTCCGAAGGTTCGCCGTGGGTTGCCCAGCGAGTGTGAGCAATACCCGTGCCGCCTGGCAGTGGGTGTTCAGCCGCTGCATTAGACAGCATCTGGACTTTACCCAGGCGACGCAGGCGAGTCATATGACCTTGTGCATCCACGACCGCCAAACCCGCAGAGTCATAGCCACGGTATTCCAGACGACGAAGGCCTTCGAGAAGGATTTCAGCTACATCACGTTGCGCGACTGCGCCAACAATTCCACACATAGTTTTTAGTTCCGATTTTTACGCGTTGTCGGTCAACCTGTTGCCCGTTACCGGGCGCCCCGAGCCTTGTAGAGAGTGGGGTTATTTTTATAGGTACTGCATTTTGGGCGGGAGATTATGTTATCGCCTCGCCCTTTGTTTGCCTGATGGCGGTTACACCTTATCAGGCCTACTTCTTAATCTTCACCGGACGCTGCCAACCTTGTTTGTGTACCTGTGGTACGCGGCTGATCACCAGTTCATTATCAGCAACATCACGAGTCACCGTCGTACCTGCGGCAATGGTGACACCTTTTCCGATGGTGACCGGGGCCACCAGCTGGGAGTCTGAGCCAACAAAGACGTCATCGCCAATAATGGTTTTAAACTTGTTTGCGCCGTCATAGTTGCAGGTGATGGTTCCTGCGCCGATATTGACGTTATCGCCAATTTCCGCATCGCCCAGGTAGGTCAGATGACCAGCTTTTGAGCCTTTACCCAAGCGCGCTTTTTTCATTTCGACAAAGTTACCGACATGCGCACCTTCCAGCAGCTCCGCGCCAGGGCGAAGTCGAGCAAACGGCCCAATGGTACAGGCGGCTTCCAGGTGGGCATCTTCCACTACGCTGTACGGGCTGATTTCACAGTCATCGCCAATGGTGGCGTTTTTAATCACGCAGCCGGCGCCGATTTTAACGCGATGACCCAGTACCACGTTGCCCTCAAGGATAACGTTAGTATCAATTTCGATATCGCGCCCGTGAGACAGCGTGCCGCGCAGATCAAAACGCGCCGGGTCACGCAGCATCACGCCTGCCAGCAGCAGTTTTTCAGCCTGCTCTGACTGGTAAATACGCTCAAGACGGGCAAGTTGAAGGCGGTTATTCACACCGTCGGTTTCGCTGATACGTGCCGGATGAACGGCGACAACCTCGCGCCCTTCCTGATAGGCCATTGCGATAATATCGGTGATATAGAACTCACCCTGCGCGTTGTTGTTGTTCAGTTTCGCCAGCCAGCGTTTCAAATCCGCGCCGTTAGCAATCAGGATGCCGGTGTTTATTTCCGGGATCAGACGCTGTTCATCGGTGGCATCTTTATGCTCGACGATGCCGGTCACTTTGCCGTTTTCGCGGGTGATTCGGCCGTAGCCGCTTGGATCGGATAGCACGACCGTCAGTAAACCAATACCGCCCTGCGGTTTAGCATCACGCAGGCGTTGCAGCGTTTCAACAGAGATCAGCGGAACGTCGCCGTACAGCATCAGGATGTCTTCGTCATCGGCAAAGAACGGGGCAGCCTGCTGCATAGCATGACCGGTACCCAATTGTTCTGCCTGTAGCACCCAGTTCAGATTGTCATCCGTTAAGGTCTGCTTAAGTAAATCACCGCCGTGGCCGTACACCAGATGTACCTGGGTTGCGCCAACATGGTTAGCGGCATCAATGACATGCTGCACCATTGGCTTACCCGCCAGAGTATGCAGCACTTTAGGAAGATCGGAATACATACGCGTGCCTTTGCCAGCGGCAAGGATCACAACGCTCATGGTACAGTTAGACATAGGTATCCTGTCTGTAGATTAAGGATGAAGTAAACCCGGTTAACGTTGAAAATTCTACATATTTTTCGCCATGAAATGGCTTGCTGATAAAACGCTCAACATTCCCTTTTCTACCCCTATTTTCGTCCATATCAAATCCATTTGTCTTGTAAGAAATCAGTCTGAACGCCAGATTGCAGGCTATCTCTCTGCTTATATTGTTTTTTTACCACCTGAATAAAGAATAGCTTAAATTAAAACGGTGTTTTATTTAGTCATTATTGTGACGAACAAAAAAGAAACACCATTTTGATTTGGTGATAATTGCACCGATAAACCATTCAGGAAGATAATATGAACAACAAGATACCTCTGGCTCTTACCCTTTGTAGCGCAGCATTTTCACTCTCGGCACACGCTGAGACCGCCCAACAATGGAAGGCTATCGCCTTCGGACAATCCACTGACGTCAACTTCTCCTCAAATGTCCTCCCGGAGAAGGTCGGGGTTAATAACGTGACTATTGATGGCAAGATGCTGACCACAGCGCAGGTTGCCGATCTTAGCCGTCCTATCACTATTGAAAGTCGTGGTGGCAAGATAGCTAACTCCCATGATGGCCTAACGTTCTTCTACACCACGTTGCCGAGCGATAAGAATTTTGTATTATCAGCGACCGTCACCGTTGACCAGTTTGGCCCGGAAAACGGTGCCAAGCCTGCGGCTCAGGAGGGTGCCGGTCTGCTGGTACGCGATATTATCGGTCTACCACGCATGGACCCTCTCAAAGAAGGTTATGAGGAGTTTCCGGCAGCATCCAATATGGTGATGAATGCCATTATCACGCAGGATAAAAAAGATGATTACCGCGTGAAGATGCTGGCCATTTCACGTAATGGGATCACCCAGCCCTGGGGGAACGCCGGTTCTGAGATCAAGAAGGTGAGTTATAAAGAAGCCGTGGACCTTCATCAGTCACCGGCCTTTCGTCTAAAACTCGAACGCACCAATACAGGTTTTATTACCGCCTGGGCTCCGGTGGGTAGCGAAGAGTGGGTGACCCAGCAAGTGCCGCATGCTGACCTTATCTCCGTACAGGACAAAAAACAGTATTACGTGGGATTCTTTGCCTCACGTAATGCAAAAATCACCGTCAGCGATGCGTCGCTGACCACATCGGCAGCCGACACCGTTGCCTCAAAGCCGTTCGTCGCTAAATCATGGCCGGTAGTTATGCAGGTCGCCTCGGGAAGTCAGAGTCAGGCACAGGACTATACCTTGCAGGCGCGTGCCAACTACGACGGACAGTTTACCGTGCGGCAAAACGAAGTGGTGATCGGGGAGAATAAACCGGTGAAAGCCGGTGAGATGTTTACCCTGCCAGCCACACTTAAAGAGAACAATACGTTCAAAATCACCTTTACCCCTACCAGCGGTAAAGACCGTGCGCCCGTAGCTCAAGAGCTGACCGTGAGTCAGGTCAAAAGCGTTTCAGCCAGCACGCTATACGCCTCACCAAACGGCAAAGCCGAGGCCAAAGGGACCCTGGAAGCGCCAATGGATTTAAACACCGCCATCGATTTACTACCTCCTGGCGGTAAGATTGTGCTGGCCGCCGGAGACTACCCAAAAACCGATATTCCTCTCACCGCCAGTGGGCTTGAAAATGGTCGTAAGACACTGGAATCACAAGGTAAAGCGGTTATCCACGGCATGCTGCTCGATGGTCACTATTGGACTCTGCGTGGGATAGAGATTACCGATAAAAGCCTGCGTATCCAGGGTAGCCATAACCTGATTGAAAACGTGGTGGCTTATCGCAACGATGATACCGGCATTCAAATCTCCTCTGCGGATAAGATCGGTCGTCCACTGTGGGCAAGCTATAACCGCGTCGTGAATGCTGAATCCTACAGTAACGAAGATCCGGGCAAGATCAACGCCGACGGGTTTGCCGTGAAGATGCGCGTGGGCGAAGGGAATCGCCTTGAAGGCTGCTACTCTCACAACAATATCGACGATGGTTTTGATCTGTTCAATAAGATTGAGGATGGTGCAAATGGCGTCGTCGTTATCGAGAACTCAATTGCCCGAGACAACACCAGCAATGGCTTTAAGCTGGGAGGTGAAGGCCAGCCGGTCGCCCATGAAATCCGCAATAGCATCGCGGTAGGTAATCATCTCGATGGGTTCACCGATAACTTTAATCCGGGCAAGCTGGTGGTGGTAAACAACGTTGCCGTTGATAATCAGCGCTTCAACTTTATCTTCCGTCCAAGCCCTTATGGTGATGCTTCTACTCAAGGCGTATTTAGTGAGAACATTTCGCTGCGCAGCAAAACAGGGAAATATGACGATGCGGTGGTCGGGAATGTGGATGCGACCAACTACTTTATCGAGAATGGGAAAAGCGTGAATAAAGAAGGCAAGGAGCTACGCGCAGATGATTTCCAATCACTGGCGTTACCGCAGCCGCTGGAACGCAACGCGGATGGAAGCTTTAAGACCGGGGACTTCCTGAATAAGGAATAAATAACCCAGAAAATATAAAGGTCGCCGTAAGGCGACCTTCTTCATTTTGAGTTCTGTTTACACCGCATGTGTTGTCGTTTTCGTTAGCGGTACAGCGCATCACAGAACAGAGTCTGACCGGCAAGTGGGCGGTCAGCGCGGTAACCTTACAGGTTGAAGGTACCGAAAGAGATGTTCATAGAGCTGAAAAGTGCGATGATTTTGTTGATCAGTTTCATGATTTTTATCCTGCGATAGTAGTGATATTTTTTTGTGACTCAAGTCACAAAACAAAGTCTACTCCACTCATTTTTATCGATCAACATTTTTGTGATGCAAATCACAAAATATTTAAAATACCTTTTCAATTTCATTATTTTTAAAACAGCAAAAAAAAACCAGCCTGAAATCAGACTGGTTTTTAGACTTTCTAAGCCGGTGTTACATCGCTTTTTTGGTCAACTCGATAACGCGCAGTTTAGCGATCGCTTTGGCCAGTTCAGCTGACGCCTGAGCGTAATCCACGTCGCCATGAGAGCTCTTAATGTGCTCTTCTGCCTTACGTTTCGCTTCCAGAGCTCGCGCTTCGTCGAGGTCCTGACCACGAATAGCAGTATCAGCGAGAACGGTCACACTGCCTGGCTGCACTTCAAGAATGCCGCCGGACAGGTAGATAAACTCTTCATGACCGAACTGTTTAACGATGCGGATCATACCAGGCTTAATGGCGGTGAGCAGCGGGGCGTGACCCGGGAAAATACCCAGTTCACCTTCGCTACCCGTTACCTGGATTTTCTCGACCAGACCAGAGAACATTTGTTGCTCTGCGCTGACGACGTCCAGGTGGTAAGTCATTGCCATATCACCCTCCGATTAAGGCGTTAAAGTTTTTTGGCTTTTTC